>FWPV01002781.1_pt1 | contig 41598 bp, 40 predicted proteins | sample 2228371 | NCBI WGS metagenome assembly FWPV01 (sample SAMEA103939776, study PRJEB20133) | metagenome
CCGGGAATGGGACTCGAACCCACACGGCTGTTAACCGTCCGATTTTGAGTCGGGTGCGTCTACCAATTCCGCCATCCCGGCACGCAGGCAAAAGTTCTGGCCTATTCGCCAGCAAGACTAAACTATAGTGCCTTTTGCGCGGATTCGCAAGCCGAGCACCCCCAGCGCTCCCGCCAGCACCACCGCCCAATCCCCCCAGCGCACATACAGCGTCCGGCTCTGCAACAGGGCAAACTGCCCTGCCAGAAAGCCGGGTTGACGCTGGGGAATACGGGCCGTAACCCGGCCATAGGGGTCAATGATGGCGGTTACGCCATCGTTGCCGGCCCTAAGCAGCCAGCGTCCGGTTTCCACCGCCCGCAGGCGGCCCATCTGGAAGTGCTGCAAGCCCCCAAAACTGGGGCCATACCAGGCATCGTTGGAGCCAAGTTCCAAAACCTCTGCACCGTTCAAAACCAGCCTCCGCGCCACCGATGGGAAAACCGATTCGTAGCAGATAAATGCGCCATATTTGTCCAGGGGCGAGTAGGCCGTTCCAGGCGTGCGGCTGCCCAGGTCACCATCGAATCCGAAAGCCCGGAAGAAGAACCGATACACCGGACGCAGAGCCTCGCTCCAGGGAAAGTTTTCGCCGAAAGGTACCAGCCGGTTTTTGTCGTAGAAGTGGGTGATCTGCCCCCCCACTACCCGTACCGCCCGGTTGGTGAAGCCGGTCTCGAGGCCGCTCAAAAGCTCACGGCTACCCAGCAAATCCGGCAACTGGGGGGAAAAGCTCGCTACCGCTGTCTCGGGCCAGATCACGACCTGGGCCTCGGGATGGGCTTGCAGACCCTTGAGGGTGAGTTCCAGGTAGGTTTGTTCGGCAGAGAGGCCCTCGAGTTTTCGCAAGGGGTTGATGTTGCCCTGCACCAGCAGGGCGGCCAGGTTCCCCTCGGCAGGGGGTAGCGGCAGGATCCACAACCCTACCCAAAACAACATAATGCCCATTAACCCCAGGCTGTGAGCAGAAAAGACCACTCGCTCTTGCGCTACGCGCCTTCCGGCAAAGTACAGACCGAGCGCCACACCCAACACCAAAAGCGAAAGCAGGTAGACACCGCCCAGGCTGGCAAAAACCCGCCCAGGTGCCTCTACCAGCGCATAGCCCAAAAAGCCCCACGGAAAAGCGACTTCCCCCAGGGAGGTGAGGTACTCCTGCACCACCCACAGCCCAGCACGGGCGAGGGGTTTGTCCCGGGTCAGGCCAAACACAACCCCCCAGATGGCAGCCTTGATCAAGACCAGTGGCAAATAGGGCACCGCTCCCCAGGGCGTTTCAAATAGCACCACAAAACTAAGCGGTAGCCAGACTAGATGCACCGCCCAGAAGCCAATTCCGGCTAGCAAGCCAAAGCGAAAGCCCCCCCGTGTCAGGAGCCAGATCAGGGGCAGCGGGGCCAGGAAGCCCAGCGGCGTAGGCGGCAGGCAGAGCGCCAGCGCTACACCCAAAAGAAGAGGAAGCCAGAACTGCACCGCTAAAGCATACGCTGCCAGGTTGAAAAACACCTGAACATTCAGCCGGACAACACCCCCGGCCCATCAGGGCCATATGAGCCCTCTCTTTGACTTTTTCATGGCAAAATGAAGCAGCCATGCGCCTAGGAATTATTGCGGAAATTCATGCCAACCTGCCGGCACTTGAAGCGGTGCTGGAGGCTCTACGCAAAGAAGGCATTGATCAGGTGCTGGCCGTGGGGGATCTGGTGGGTTATGGCCCTCATCCGCGCCAGGTAATCCGCAAGCTCGATAAGGAAGGCATCCCCTGCGTTCCGGGCGCCGCCGACCTCCGGGTGGCCTATGCTCTCCCCTCCCCAGCCCGCGAAGGCATAGCCGAGACCACCATCGCCTGGACCCGCGAACAACTAGGCCCCCGCGAGATGCACTTTTTGCGCCACCTGCGTTCGCGCCACCGTTACGACACCCCTGGGGGCCGCCTGATGGTGTTTCACGGCTCCCCGGAAGACCCTGAAAACAAAATTGATCTCAATGACGCGCACCCAGCAGAAATTTTGAAAATGCTGGAAAGCATCCGCTCGCGTTATGCGGTGGTTGCGGGCAAGCACATCCCCTTTCGCCGAGTGGTACACAAAGGGGTGGTCTACGACCCTGGCTCGGTGGGCTTGAGCCTGGGGGGTGAGCCTGGCGCCGATGTGCTCATTCTGGAAGACGACATCCACGGCGAAATTCATCACCGCTTTCTCAAGCTGCCCTACGATTACGGCCAGGTTACTTTCGATCTGGCCGCCTGGGAGTTGCCGGAGGTGCTGGCCGAGGTGGTGCGGCAGGGGCGATTCCCCAAGTAAAGCGGTTTGGGCAGCTCATTTGCAGCTCACCACGCACATTGTTCACCAGCAGCACACTAACTCCGCTAGTTGTGATGAACAAGAACCTTTCCCTACCCCCCACTGGATGAGCCATGCCGGAGACCTTACCCCAACCATCCGAGCTTGTGCTGCATCTGCTGGGCTCGCCTAGGGTGTGGTTGGGGGGACAGGGTATCACCCTGCCTACCAAAAAGCTTTTGGGACTGGTGGCTTATCTGGCCCTCGAGGGCCCCACTCCCCGCAGCAAACTGGCCGGGTTGTTCTGGAGTGAAAACGACGAGGAAAGTGCGCGGCGAAACCTGCGCCGGGAACTCTTCCGCCTGCGCGAGACCCCGCTCAAAGACTGTGTGCAGGTAGGCAGCAACGAAGTCGGTTTGGTGAGCCCTGCGCAAACCGATGTAGCCCGGTTTCGGGCGCTGGTGGAGCAGGCGCATTATGAAGAGGCCCTCAACCTGTACCGGGGCGCTTTGCTGGAAGCGCTCGAGCTACCCGGAGCAGACGGGTTCGGCGAGTGGCTGGAACAAGAGCGTGAGGAACTGGGCCGCCTGTGGCAACGAACCCTCCTGTACCAGGCCGAGAACCTCGAGACCCGGGGAGACTGGCGGGGGGCGCTGGAGATTCACCTGCAACTGCTGGCCCAGGACAACCTGCAAGAGCGCCACCATCGCGAGGTGATGCGGCTTTATTATCTGCTGGGAGAGCGCGAGGCGGCGCTGGAGCGCTTCGAGCAGTTCAGGGGAACCCTGAGGCAGGAACTGGGTCTCGAGCCCTTACCCGAGACCCTGCACCTGGCCGAACAGATTCGCAGCGCACGGTCGGTGGAAACCAGGCCCCTTGCCGTGCAGCCCGCAGGCTCTGTCCTGCCCCTGACTGCCCCGCTGGTAGGGCGCGAACAGGTCTGGCAGCAGATGGAGAGCGCCTGGGCCGATGGGCAGTGGGTGCTGCTCGGTGGCCTGGCGGGGGTGGGCAAGACCCGCTTACTGCGCGAGTTCATGCTGCACCAGGGACGGCCCCTGCTTCACCAGGGCCGCCCCACCGATGCCAGCCTGCCTTTTGCTACCCTGAGCCGAGCCATCCGCGAACAGTGGCAAACCCAGCCAAACCCTGGGCTGGCGCCCTGGGTACGCCTCGAGCTGGCCCGGCTGGTGCCGGAGCTGGAGGACACCCCTCCCTCACCCTTGCGGGCCCAGGACGAGCGCCTGCGCCTGTACGAAGCCTATGTGGTCTTTCTGGAAAGCGCCCTCCCGGACAAAGGCGGTTTGGTGTTCGACGACCTCCAGTACTTCGACCTGCAAAGCCTGGAGTTGCTCATGTTTGCGCTCCAGCGGCTGCACGAGCGGGGTCGGGCATATCGGTTTCTGGGGGCGTATCGCAGAGGCGAGCTTGGCCCAGAGGCAGAGCGCTTGCTCCGACAGCTACACGCCCTGGGCCCTGGCCTGGAACTCGAGCTCAAACCCCTCTCAGCGCCGCAGATGCTCGAGCTGGTGCGGCGGATGTCGGGTTCCCCCGAGGGCCAGATCTTTACCCAGAGGCTGTACCGGGCTACCGCAGGCAATCCCTTTTTCCTGCTGGAAACCCTCAAAACCCTGTTCGAGTCGGGGCTGCTACGCATCAATCAGGAGGGCGGCTGGGAAACGCCGTTTGACCAGGAAACCAGCGATTATCGGGAGTTGCCCATCCCCAAAAGCGTTCGAGAGGCCGTGCTGCGCCGGGTGGAAAACCTGGGTGAAGGTGCCCGGCGGCTGCTGGAGGCTGCCTGTCTGGCCACAGATGGGTTCAGCCTGGCAACGCTGGGCGGGGCTACTGCGCTCTCCGAGTGGGAGGCTTTAGAAGCCCTCGAGCAAACCCTGGAAGCGGCCATCCTGGAGTCCAGTCCCCACGGCTACCGGTTTGCCCATGACCTCTTTGCCGAGTCGCTGCGGGAGGCCCTTTCGCCCGAGCGCAAACGCCTCTTGCACCGCAAACTGGCGGCTAGCCTGGAACGCCTGGACGGGCCTGCCGCCCAGATTGCCGAGCACCTCGAGCAAGCCCAGGAGACCCAGGAGGCCATCCGCTGGCACATCCGGGCCGCCCAGGCCGCCGAACGGGTGTACGCTCACCCCGAGGCCCTCGCTCAGTACCAGCGGGCCCTGGAACTGGGCCTCAGGCTCCCCGAAGCCTTTGGGGTGCACCTGGCCCTGGCCAACCTGTATCAGAACCGGCTGGACTATACCCAGGCCCAACAGCAACTGGAACGGCTAGACGGCACAGCCCGCTCCAGCAGCGAACAGGCCGAACTGGACGTGGCCTGGGCCCGCCTCCTGTTTCATCAGGGGCGCTACGAGCAGGCCAGGGACAAAGCCCAGGCTGCCCTGGAGCGCGCCCCCGACGGCCCCAGCCGGGTGCTGGCGCTGCGGCTTTCGGGTTCGCCGCTGTTTCGGCTGGGGGATTCTGCGGGGGCCATCCGGCACCTCGAGCAAGGCCTCCAGGAAGCCCGGCAGTACGCCTTCGAACTGATACCAACCCTCTCTATAGACCTGGCCTATCCCCTGCTACAACAAGGCCAGACCGAGCAGGCCCGGCAGCAGGTGGAGCAGGCCCTGCGGCTCACCCAGCCCTGGCAGCGCGACCACGCCCTGGCCCTCAATGCGCGAGCCCGGCTGGAACTGGCCACCAACCAGACCGAACAGGCCGGGCAGACCCTGGGCCAGGCCCTCGAGGTGGCCTACCGGCTCCAGGACGAAACCCTGGCCTTCGCCTTCCTGACCAACCTGCTGCGGGTGCAGCTCGAGGCCGGAGCCCTGCCCGAAGCCCGTGCCCGCCTGCTGGAAGCCGAGACCCGTTTCAAAAACGCCCACCCCCGCACCCAGAGCACCCTCAAGCGCCGCCTGGCCGAGGTGGAGTACCTTTCGGGCCACCTGGGAGCCGCCTTCCGTGCGTTGCTGGCGGCCATCGCCATGGCCGATGCCCTGGGTGAGCGCGACCAGCAGGTGAGCCTGCGGGCCCTCCAGGCCACCTGGCTGGGCTATCTGGGGGCCTTGCCCCAGGCCTGGGAGGTTTGCGCAGCCCTGGAGCAGCTCCAACCCGAGTCCCCCCAGCTTCGCACCACCCAGGCCTTGCTCTACCTGCTGGAAGGCCGCCTCCCCGCGGCTCAGGCTCTGCTCGAGCCACTTCAGGCAGAGCCCCCGAGCCTACCCGAAGCCCAGGCTATGGTCTCTTGTTACCTGGGCCTGCTGGCCAACCGCCAGAAAGAGCCCGAAAAAGCCCTGGCCCTGGCCCAGACCCGCTACCCCAGCGGGGCCCTGCAAGCCCTGAACCTGGCGGTGCGCCTCGAGGCCACTCGCCAACTCGGCCAGCCGCTGGAGCCCTTGCTCCTGGAGGCCCAGGCACTTTTGGCTTCCGGCAAAGCCCCCCCACTGGAGGGGCTCGAGCTGCGCCGCACTCTGCAAAACGATACGCCAGCCTCGCACATGGAGGCTCAAAATATCCTTCAGGAGCTAGCAGCCTCGCTCGAGGGCTATCCCGAGCTACAAAAGACTTTTGCCAAACAGGCCCAGGACTGGCCTGGCTACATGGGTCCCTGACCTTTGCCTGTCGGCAGGCCGCCGTTCAGTTATACCGAACCCACATGACCCCCTTTCCTTCTCCCCCTGCGGGAGAAGGTGGCGACTACCCGCCAGAGGCATGCAGGAATGACGTCAGTGGCGTCAATAGCTGTGCCTGGGATGTCGCCGAAAGAGGGGGTTGGGAAAGCCTTTCTATGACAACTCGTCAGGTGAGTTTGGTATTACCCATCCGGAATCGTTCAGAGAATGCCTGGGTCACCGCCCACAAATCCTGGGGTAGCAAGCTCTGTACCTTTTCTCGAACCCACCTCGGCACCCCACCGTAATACGCCTCGGCGATGCCACCTGTTATGCAAGCAAGGGTATCGCTATCACCCCCGAGTGAAATTGCGTTTCGAACGGCGTCTTCGTAGGACTCCGAATCAAGGAAGGCCACGATGGCCTGTGGAACGGTACCCTGGCAGGATACGTCGAAACCATAGCTCGGGCGAATTTCATCCACCGTTCGACTCAGGTCGTATCCAAAAAAAGCTGCTATCCGCGACCTGATGGCCTGCTTTTCGCTACCCGTTCGAGCCAGAAACACGGCCAGCGCCGTTGCCTGAGCACCCTTGATACCCTCGGGATGGTTATGGGTAATCTCGGCTGTTAGACCGGCCTGATACAGAACCTCCTCCTCGGAAGAAAAAGCCAAACCCACGGGGCTAACCCGCATGGCAGAGCCGTTTCCCCAACTGTTGTAAGGCCCTGCATCGGGTGTGTGCAGCCAACGGATGAACGAACGGCCATACCCTGCTCCGGGGTATTTGAGTCCAAAGTGCCGGATGGCATCCACATAGGGTCTCCCGCTCAGAATGGCTTCGGCAATTGCTACGGTCAGGACGGTATCGTCTGTAAAGCTAGCCCTGGGGTCAAATAGCGGAAAATCCTTGGTCTTGATGGGATGGTGCTCATAGACCGAGCCGATGATGTCACCTGCAATAGCTCCAATCATAAGGGTTGACTACCTCGTCTTGTGAATTTTAGTGGAGGTCGACATTAATGATTTCGATGGATGAACCCAGACCCCATCTTCCTTGAAGCTGAAAGGTAAGCCTGCCCCTCAAGGACGCAGTTTTGCGAGAGGGGATTTCCAGGTAGTTCAGGGCCTTAGGTTTCAGGCGATACCGGCCTACCCAGCGCACATTCTCGCGGTTGAATTCTTCGACGAACGCCACCGTTTGAGGGTGCTGTGCCTCTTGTTCGCTCAGCGGCAAGGGAGACGACACAAAACCCTCGGGTGGATCCAGCTCCAGCAAGCTCACAACCGAACGTGGAGCCACTATCGAAGCAATCGTTGCTACCGAACCAGGGTTATTCACCGAGAGTACGATTTTTTGATTCGGGATGACCTCGGCAACGGCCACCTGGATTCGCTTTTGGGCGGGCGGCCCTATCAAAACCAGCGCATCTCCCCGTATTACGAAGCGCCAGAAGAAGTAGGCTGCCAGGATAAGCCCCAACACGATGACAACTTCCATACCCCTCCCCACCAAGGCCAGCTAAGGCCGATGATGCAGGAACCAGCGCTCGCGCCCTAACAGATACCGCGCATGGTCGCGTAGCGTGACACCAGGGCCCGAGAGGGTATTCCAGGCCGCCAGATCATGCTCCAGGGCCAGCTGAAAGGCTTCCTGGGGCGTGGTCGGCCTTCTGGCTGTCACCTGCAACATGGTGCCGTAATGGGCGACCAGTTCGGCCCCAAAGCGCTCCTGCCAGGAGCGGCCCAGTGCTACAAAGTATTCCGAGCCCCGGCTTTCGGCGGCAAAAAAGTGCAGGTAGGCCAGCGTGTCCCAGGGGTGGGGGGTTGGCAGCAGTAGCAAGGCCGAGGGATAGGGTTCTTCCTCGAGCCAGTCCTGATAACCGGGGTCAACATCGAGGGGCACATCCCTGCAGTGAGCCTGCTCCCACTCAAATAGCAGACGCTCGAGCGTAAAGCGGTTGATGCCCTCACCTGCCCGCAGCGTGTCCAATACCCACTCCAGCGCAGCCGCACGACCACATTTGTGCAGGGTTTCTTGGAGCAGATGAGGAAGCTCCTCCTCGTAAGAACTGCCCAGACTGGCATCCTGGTAGTTGATGTGCGCAGCGACTCTTGCCAGAAAGGCCGATACATCTACCTTGTTGGCAGCGGCCAGGATGCCCCTGGGAGAGACATCGCCCACATTTTCAGCCTGCTTGTAATAGAAGCGGCTGAACAAGTCCTCTTCACACAAGCGAGCCTCCCAGGAGGGCCCCTGAAACAAGAGGGCCACCCCTACCGGCCAGCGCTGGGTCACTTCCAACAACCCCCGCATCTCCCGCCAGGCCCACTCCAGCTCACCGGGGCCAATCTCAATCGCAAAAGCGGTTTCGGGCGTGTCCAGGATGGGCAGTTCGGCTGTTGCCCGACCCGCCAGAGGCGTCTTATCCAGGATTAGAGCCAATTCCTTAAGACTGCTTAGCATCGCCGTTCTCCAAATAAGCCGATTCCGCCGTAAGAAAGCCGGTTACATGACCACAGCAAAGTTGAACCGGGCCCCCAGGGCCCGGGCTTTGCGGGCATACTCGATGCTCTCCTCCAGTTCTGCGGCCAGGTCGTCCGGGGTCTGTGCGAGGATTCCCAGCTCAGGCCGTCTTTCGGTAATGAAGGCCAGGAGTCCCTCGAGGATCGAGAGCGCCTCTTCCGCCGATTTCCATACCCCGCCTGCAGCCATCCGCTCGTCGGTAGAGACAATGCCCTCAGGCAGTTCGTCACCCAGGTTTAACTCCATATCGGTGTAATCCATCAGGCTGGAGAACGGCTCGAGTCCAGCACTCTGTGCGAGTTTGTCCAGCTCCTCAGCATATTCAAACAAAGCCCACAGGTCCCTTTCGTCCGAGACCACCCGCCCATCCGACAGAAGATAGTTCGCCCAAAGAACTGTACCCATACCTTACCTCCTATAAAATCGCATATAAACAATAAAGCGAGTCTAGCCTCCCATTGTCACCCCAGGTTAGGGCACCCTCGAGACCTTGTTGACTTCCAGCCGTTGCGGTGGGTTGTACTGCCGGTAAATGGCGATTCCTGAGCACGACACCCCCCTTGCAACACCCCAGCGACGACCTTGCAACGCCTTTGCAACGCTCGCTTTCCTAGCCTTGAATCACGGTGCAATCCACAACACCGTAGCAAGGGGGAACCCATGACTTTTGCCAGAAGATTGTCACTGTTTATTTTGACGGGCCTGTTGCTGGCCTGTTCGGGGGGTGGGGGCGAGAAAGTGTTCACCCCGGAAAACGCCCATGGCAGCCCCCCTCCAGCTGGAGCCCAACTGGTCAGTCCGGAGGAGTTCCGACAACTGAGCCTGGACCCCGACTTCCGCTGGGAGTCCCAGGTGGCCCGCGAGGCCCGCAAGAAGAAGGCCGAGGAGCAGTTCCAGGCCGATCTGGTCAGCATCCAGAACCTGGTGCAGCAACGCCCCAGTCTGGGTGTTTTTCTCAAAGAACCCGACCTGAACGACCCTGGCATCAAGAAGCTAGCAGGAGACAACTACCTGATTACCTTTACCAACAACGCGGGCCAGAGCGAAAGCGTGATCACCATGGGGCCGCGCGCCAAGCTCCGCGACCTGCTGGCTGCACATGAGCGCTTTATGCGGGTAGACAATCAGCTGGGGCTGTACACAGAGGCTTACGATAGCCTGCCCGATGAGCTCAAGACTGGGCTGCCCACCCCGGCCTCACTTTCCGGCAAAAGTTTTGCGGAGATTCGCACCGCTCTGGCCCAGCTCGAGCAGAAGCTCGAGGGACAGGTCGAAGCGCTGGAGGAACGGGCACTGCGGGTCACCCAGCAACGCCTGGGGTTGAGCGCTCAGTCCGACCCCTATCAGCCCCCCAGCTTCCCCACCAGTCCTGCCAACGAGGAACGCTCCGGCCTGGGCAGTGACCGCATCGGTAGGCAGTGCGACTATCGGGCCGGTGGCCTGTACAAGAACCTGCATTGGCCACTCAAGTACTTCACCACCAGCACCAAGAACCAGGGCCGCCGCGGCTCTTGCACCGGCTTTGCCCTAACCTCAGCAGCCGAAACCCTCGTCGCAGTTCGCGACGGGAGGTGGGTCAACCTCTCGGAGCAGTTCCTTTACAACAGGATCAAGACCGTCTGGGATGCCGACGACTACGATGAAGGCGCACCCACCGCCGACGTAGCCGAGAAGTTTAGCGAGAGTGGCTACCGCCTGCCGTTTGAAGACCAGTGGAACTACAACCCCTCCCTAAAGCGGAAAGACGATGATGCCGCCGATGAAGAAGCAGATTACATCGGATCTTGCCTGGACTACAACGAGCGCTGCTCCAATACCACCCATCAGAGCCAGTTCCTGTGTACCCAGGTTGGCGGAAACTACTACTGCGGCAGCAGACCCCCCAGCAACAACGAGGGCTTCAAAATGAGCAGCTCGTATCTGCTATGGGAGAACGGCGACGACCTTCCCCTCAACACCATCCGCAACCTCCTGGCAGCTGGACGGCCCATGGTGGTGGCCCTGGAGGTTACTAGAGGGATGGATGATCTGGATTCGAACGGCTTCCTTCGGGACCATCGCGACAATGTGCTGGGTGGCCATGCCATCCATCTGGTGGGTTACCTCTCGAACAGCAAAATCCAGGCCAAGCTCTTCAATGCACCCAGTGGGCAGGGGGGCGGATACTTTATCCTGAAGAATTCCTGGGGCCCTTGCTATGGCGATGGTGGACTGGTCTACGTCTCGGTGAAATGGGCCAGGGACTTCTTCAAGAACATTACCGTCTTCAGCGCCCCCAGATCCAACATCTTCAAGAACCGCCCACCCAGCATCAGCATCACCACACCAGCCGATGGGGCTAGCTTCCCCTACAAGCAGTCCGTCACTTTTAGCGCTTCTGTGACCGACCCCGATGGGGAAACACCCACCGTCACCTGGACTTCCAGCCAGGACGGTGTACTGGGCAGCGGTAGCAACGTGACCACCCAATTTAGCTCCCCCGGGCTCCGCACCATTACTGTCACAGCCCGCGATGCGCTGGGCTTTACGGCTTCGGCCTCCATCACCGTGCGCGGAAACAACCTGCCCCCCACCGCCGAAATCATCAGCCCCAATACCACCACCGCCCTGGTCGGACAAACCCTGTTGTTCCGGGGCCGGGGGCTGGACAGCGACGGGGCCTTCCCGGTAGAGATGCCTTGTAGCAGCCTCACCTGGAGCAGCAGCAACAGCGCCGATACCCTGGGCAGCGGCTGTGAATTCACGGCCAGCTTTGCCAGCGCTGGCACCCGTACCATCACCTTGCGGGCCGCCGACCCCTACGGAGCCCAGGGAAGTACCACCCGCACCTTCACCGTAAACAATCCACCCCCCAGCGGCCCGCCGGTGGTGACTATCCTTAACCCCAAGGATAACGATTCCTTCCTAGCCAACAATAACATCCGGCTTACCTACAGCCTGACCGACCCCGGCGGCGGGCCAGGCAGCCAGTACACGGTGGTCTGGCGGCTCATCTACGGCAGCCAGAGCTGGACCATTGTGCCCAAGACCTGCACCCTGAACCAGATTCCCTTCCCCTGCTTCACCCCTGCCGACTACGGCATCAACAACAACGGGGTCAAGCTCATGCAACTCCGGCTTTCCGTCACCGACCCCGAGAACCTGACCGGCACCGACCAGGTAAACATCAGCATTGGGCAAGTGCAGTAGAGAGGAAGCGAGATGCGCACCATGGGGCGGGCTTTTGGCGGTTTGGGCGGGTTCATGCTGCTGCTGGGGGTGGGGCTGGTGGTGGGAGCCTTCTTCCAGGGGGGGGCGGCCTCGCTGGCCCTCAACATAGCCGGCATCACCCTGGGCCTCACCGGCGTGATTTTTGCCTGGGTTGGGCGGTTTTTGGGACGGATGGACACCGCTGACCTCCTCCAGAGCGGTCAGCCTGCCACTGCTAGGGTATTGGCCGTACGCGACACCGGCATCACCGTCAATCACATCTACGCGGCCCTCGAGCTGACCCTGGAAATCCATCCCCTCGAGCGCCCGGCCTATACGGTCGAGACCCGCACCCTGCTGGAGCGCACCCAGTGGGGCACCCTTAAGCCCGGCATGGTGGTGCAGGTGCGGCTCGACCCCCAAAACCCCAAACGCATCGCAATAGAAAGCATCACCGCCGGACAGGCTTCGCAATACTACATTGCCGGAGTTCAGCGGGCCGAGGACATCGTGGCGGCGGGCCTGCGGGCCGAAGCGGAGGTGCTGGCCGTCCAGGCCACCGGCGCCAGTGCCGCCCAGCTCAGTCCGGGTCTGGCCCTCCGCCCCGACCAGGCCGACGACCCGGTAATGGTGGTGCGGCTGCGGGTACACCCCACCGAGGGCGCGCCTTTCGAGGCCGAGTCGGCCCTGCGCATTCCCGACGGCAAGGGTCATGCGCTGGTGGTGGGGCAGCGGGTTCCGGTGGCCTACCTGCCGCACGACCCGGCCCGCACCACCACCCTTCACTGGGCTAAGGTTCCCACCCGAAGCTGAAGAAGGACGCGTATGAAACCCACCCGACCCACCGCTCCCCATCTGCTACGGGAATACCGGCTCTGGGTCTACCCCGAGACCCAAAGCCAGCCCTGGCACGCCACCCTGGAAAAAACCGACCACTCCGAGCGCCTCGAGTTCGACTCCCCCCTGGAGCTGGCCCGGCACCTGGCCAACCTCACCAACCCTGTCCCCAGGGGGCGTTTACGGTAGTTCGGTCAGGAGTTTATTTGCGGGCATACTCGAGGTGTAGCGCAAGCGCCACCCGGCCAATCAGCTCGACGGGCAGGGGCTCTTTGTGCGGGAACGACAGGTTGCCCTTCGCACCCCGGTAGGGCGCAAGCTCCCGTATCAGGGCTGCATCCTGGGTAACGGGTGGATAGATGCCGATGTGGTTCTGGAAGGCCGCAAAGTAGAAGAATATCCGCCCATTTCGGAAGGCTGGCATCTGGTAGCGAGTGCAACGGGCGACCCCCGGCAGCAAGGCCTCGACCCTGGCCTGGATGGCCTCGAGCCGCTGCCGGGCCGCTGGAGAAACCGTGTTGAAATAGGCTTCGTGCGAGGAGAGTGCCATGTTGCCGTATTGTATCCTCCGCCAGAAACATACCCCCGCTCAGCCCTCCTGGGTCAGCTACTGGGCACCTTGTCCCTCCAGCAACGCCCGCGCTACCCCCGCCACCAAAGGCTCTGGGTCTTGCAACAGCGGAATAATCGAGTCCCAATTGCCCAGGCGGGCCAGCGCCTCAGCGGCGGTAGCCCGCACCAGTGGGTTGACATCGCGGGCCCCCTGGCGCACCAGGGGGAGGTAGTCGGGGTTGCCCAGATTGGCCAGCACCACCAGGGCATTGCGGGCCATGCGGGTGCGGCCAGGGCGCAGGAAAACCGTTCCGGCATACTTGCGCTGGAAGGCTTTGGAGGAGAGGTAAAAAAAGTCCTCCAGGTTGGGGTAGGCCAGCTCGGGCTCGGGCACAAAACCCTGCCAGAAGGCCTGGGCCTTACGGTTCCAGGGGCACACCTCCTGGCAAATGTCGCAGCCGAAGAGCCAGTCCCCCATACCGGCCCAACAGTCGGGGGGAATCAAGCCCCGGTGTTCGATGGTCCAGTAGCTGATACAGCGACTCGAGTCCAGCGTTCCATCGCCCAGCAACGCCCCGGTAGGACAGCCCGCTACACAGCGCCGACAGGTGCCGCAGCGGTTGGGGTAGTGCGCCTGTTCTACCGGAGCAGGAAGGGAGGTGAGCAACACGGCCAGGGTGAGGTAAGTACCTTCACCCATCCGCATCAGCATGGCGTTGCGCCCAATCCAGCCCAGGCCGCCCCAGGCCGCATACGAACGCTCGGAGAGGGGGCCGGTGTCCACATAGCCCTTGGCTTGCAGGCCCAGGCTCTGGGCGAGGCGCTCGAGGTCTTGCAAGTAGGGCTGAATCAGGAGGTGGTAGTCGCGCACCCAGGCGTAGCGGGCCACCCGGCCCAGCCGAATGCCGCCGGGGGGCCGCTCGGGGGGCGGGTAGGCGTGGGGGGCTGCTAACACCAGGACACTCTTCGTCCAGGCAAAGCGGCTCCTGGGGTTGAGTCGGGTACCCAGATTTTGGGTCAGATAGGCCATTTCGGCCTGCCGGCCCTGGGCAAGCCAGTCCCGGTAGCGCTCTCGGGTATCTTGCGGCAACTCCACTTCGGCCCAGGCCGTCAGAAAGCCCTGCTGCTGCGCGGCCTGGGTCAGGATTTCCGCCGCATTCACACCCCGATTGTGCAAGCTTCCAAGGGCAAATACAAGCGCTATCAGGTATCGAGGGACGCACTCAAGCAGCCATAGACCATCGGCTATTGGCAGGGTGTTCAGCGCTTACCTCAACGGCAAGAACACCGAAACGGTAGTGCCCTGTCCGGGCTGGCTGGCAATCTGGATGGAGCCCTGGTGTCGCTCCACAATCCAGCGGGCGATGGGCAAACCCAGCCCGCTACCACCCGGATCGCGCCTGCGGGCCTTGTCGGCGCGGTAGAAGCGGTCGAAGACATAGGGCAAATCCTCGGGGGCAATTCCGATGCCGGTATCCCGAACCACCAGACAACCGTGGTCGGCTTCAGCCTTAAGCTCTACTTGCACCAGGCCACTGGCAGGCGTGTATTTGAGGGCATTATCCAGCAGAATCACCACCAGTTGTTTGAGGTAGTCCCGGTCGCCCAGCACCTCCAGGGGCTCCAGACGCGCCTCCAAACGCTGCCCTTCGGTCAGGTGAGTCGCGTCGCGGATGGCCTCCTGCACCACTTCGTCGAGCCGGAACAGGGTCTGGCGCAGGGGCATACCGGCGTCTCCTTTGGCCAGCACCAGCAGGTCGGCCACCAGCCGAGAAAGCCGCAAGGCTTCGCGCTCGGCCTCGCTGAGGGCTACCTGGCGATCGGCTTCGGGCATGTCGGGGTAGCGCCTGAGCAGCTCGAGGTTGCCCTGAATCGCCGCCAGGGGGGCCCGCAGTTCGTGCGAGGCGTCGGCCACAAAGCGCTTCTGCACCTCCGAAGCCCTGGCCAGGTTTTCCAGCATCTCGTTGAACGTCACCGACAACCGCCCCAGCTCGTCGCGGGCGGCAATGGGCTGTACCCGCATGGAGAGGTCGGTGGAATGGGCAATCTGCTGCACCGTCTCGACCAGGCGGGCAATGGGTTGCAGGGCCCCCCCGGCCAGAATCAACCCCAGGCCAAACACCGCCATTGTTGAAACGAGGCCCACCGCCAGTAACAACAGGGCCAGCCACCGCACCGAGGCATCCAACTGACCCAGCGGCGTGAGGGCCTCGAGGTAGCCCAGGGTCTCCTGCTCCTTGACCAGGGGGGTCACGTACACCCGCCAGCGCTGTCCATCCTGGCCTTGCTGGAGCAAAAAAGCGCCTTCGCTGCGCATCCAGGGCAGACGTAGCAGCCGGGCCACCGGATCGGCATAAACCGAGACATCCTGCTCGAGCACCTTCTGGGGCTGGATGGGCTCGAGGGGGGGCTCCAGGCGTGAGCCCCGTTTGAACTGCCCGGCGTTGTCGTAAAGGCGAAAAGCCACCTGAATTTCGGAGATGTCGGCCTCGAGCACATACGAGGTACCCGCCTCGCGCCAGCCTACGGCCACGTGGTTGGCTGAAAGCACCAGCACCTGGTCAAGGGTCTGGTACTGCCCACGGGTATAGGCCGAAAAACCCAGCAGCGACACCAGCGCAATCAGCACCGTACACAGGGTGCCGTACCACAGCGCCAGACGCAGCCGAATGGGCATTCTGGCCCTACTATAGCGCTCTTTTCTGAGCCCTGGAGGGTGTACCATGCGCCAGAACCCAGGCTTTCCGCTTTGGCTATCCAGGCTTCAAGTTGCCACCACCGTACGGCCTTCGAGTACCGACTGGTAGATTTCCAGGTAGCGGGGCAGCACGCTTTCGGGGCGGAAATGGGTAATGGCACGGGCCCGGGCTGCCTGGCGCATTTCATTGTGAAAGGCGGGGTTCTCCAGGATTTGCAGCGCCGCCTGGGTCATGCCCTGCACATCGCCGATGGGCCGCAGGAAGCCGGTAATACCATCCAGCACCACCTCCGGGAGGCCCCCCGCGTTGGAGGCCACCACCGGCACCCCACACGACATGGCCTCGAGGGCCACCAGACCGAACGACTCCTGCGCCGAGGGCAGCAAGAACAGATCGGCCACCGAGAGAAACTTCTCGATCTGGGGGGTGGACTCGATAAACTGCACCCGCCCGGTCAGCTCGAGCTGGTGTACGAGTTCCACGCACTGAGCCCGCCCAGGACCATCGCCAATCATCAGCAGCCGGGCCGGACGCACCTCGGCAATACCGGCAAAAACGCGGATGACATCCTCGGGGCGCTTGACCTCGCGGAAGTTGGAAACGTGCAGCAGGATGGCCTCATCGGGCTGGGCAAAGCGGGCCCGATAGGCCGGGTCGGTGTTGGGCTTGAAGCGCTCGGAGTCTACCCAGTTGTAAACCACCTCGATGGGGCGATCCACCCCAAAACTCTGCCGGGCCTCCTGGGCCAGCGAGTGGGAGACCGCCGTGACCGCATCGGACTGCAAAATGGCGTGTTTGGTGGTAAGGGCAAAGGCGGGCTCCAGGCCCATGAGCGTCACGTCGGTACCGTGCAGGGTGGTCACCACTTTGATGGGCAGCCCCATATCCCGTGCCAGCAGGGCGCTGGTGGCGTGGGGAATGGCATAGTGGGCATGGACAATCTCGATACCGTGCTCCTGAATCACCTGGGCCAGCGAGTTGGCGGCAGTCAGGGTTACCAGGGAGTCCTTGAACAGAGGATAATCGGCACTCAAAAACTCGTGAAAATGCAGCTTGGCCGCAGGCCCTACCGAGCGCTTGGTGATTTTGTTGATCCAGTGGAGCACGCTCTGGTTGCCCTGCTGAATGAGGCGGGCCAGCGCACTCTGGGGGCGCGGCTCGCTGCCCAGATCGCGCAGATCGGTCTGCACACGGTTGGCAAGCCGTTCCTCGGTAAGGCGAAAAGGCCGTTCTGCTGCAATTACATGAACAGTATGGCCCAGCCCGGCCAGGGTCAGGGCCAGTTCGGTTGCCACCACACCGGAGCCTCCGGCGCTGGCATGACATAGAATTGCAATTTTCATGGGGTTCCTTTCAAGAAACAAGCCGGGTGGAGGGCAGGGGTTGGTTTGACCGGATCACCTCGAGCGTAGGCCGCTCCGCACATACCCACACAACGGGCACCTGGAACTTCTCCAGCAGGTGATGGGCTAGCTCGGGGTGTCTGGGCTTGGCCACGAAGATAAGGTCATACGACTGCCCCGAGGCTCCAATCTCCTTGAGGGGGTCACCATAGACCAGGTGGGCACTCGCTTGCACATGGGCCAGGGAGGCTACCGCCAGAGCTTCCTCGAGGATCTCCCAGCCCAGATGGGCGGCCAGGCTTTCCCGGTCTTCGATGGTGTGCAGCTCGCCGTCCTGGTGGGTCTCGAGGTATCGTCGGGCATCGTTCAGTACAAACGCTAGATGCACCCGGCTACCCAGGGCCTGGGCCATCTCCACCCCCCGCACCACCGCCGTCTGGCTGTGGATACTGGTATCGGTCAGGATCAGGATATGCTCGTACATCGCCTACCTCCGCTGGAGGTGGGAAGTGCGATAAGCCGGTAGACCGGCGGCTTCGGGCTCTGCCCAACCCACATGGATATCCACCAGCCTTCGGGGCAAATGCACCACCAGCACATCCGTCGGCATACGGCGCAGTACCTGCCGGCTTACCGAAGGCGATACCCAGCCCCACCAGCCCTTGCGCTCCAGGCGGTGCAACACAATCAAATCGGGCCGGTAGTCCTGGGCTTCCTGGAGGATACCCTCCACTAAATCGCCTTGCCGCAGCCGGGCCTCTACCCCCAGCGTGTCCGCCCACTGCTGTAGCTTGGCCTGCTCCTGGGCTTGGATTTCTCTGACCAGTTGGGGCAGGTGCTGCCAGACAGCGCTACCCAACCACGAAGGCATCGGCATGAGTACCTGATGGGCCCGCCCCACATGCAACAGCCGGATGGAGGCCTGAGGATAGCGTTCCTGCACAACCTCGAGCACCGTCCGGGTATGCCCCGAAAAATCCGTGGGAATCAGGATACGCCCCATCCTCATGGCAACCTCTCAAACTCCTTGAAGCGATAGGTCTGGGGCTCTCGCTCGGGTCTTTCGGGTTCGCCCGCGTCTTCTTCTGGTTCGGAATGTTGGGTCACCCGGATAAACCCGGCCAGCCCGCCCAAACCCACCACTATTAGCCCAAACAGGAGCAGGGCTGCAATCATCTCCAGCCAAGGGCTCCAGGGCATAACTAGCCTCCCTGATTGAACAAAGCTGCTGGAAAAGCTGGCTTGAAGTTCTGGGTATAGCGGAATTGGTCGTCCAGCAGACTGTATAACCGATTGGGCGAAACCGTGAGAAACAGTTCTTGGGCTGGGTCCTCACTGCCCACAATGTAGCCCGCAATTGCCCCGGTGCTGGCTTCCAACGTCACCCCCGCCAACACCCCCAGAGGAACCCCCTCCGGCAGTGTCAAAAGAGAGCCCAGCACCCTGGGCCGTGCCAGCAGCTCGGCCATTCGCTGACTCAGATGGGGCGAGGGCCGCATGTCCCAGACGCTAATGGTGTCACCCGACAGGCCGTGTACCATCTGGAAGGGCACCACAGGGGTCTTCGGCGACCATACCGGGCTGAGCAAAAGCCCCAACAACACGTGGTGCTCATAGTCCACCAACAGCTCATGTACCTCGCCCAGCACTTCCTTATCAGGTTCCAGAAGGACTTTCCGCCCTATCAACTCACTTCCCCGTATTCGCATGGCCTCCCTCCTTTTGGCAAAGCCTAGTACCCAGGACTGAGGCTCTCCTGTTGGCAAGCTGAGTGCTAGCTGAGGAGGCCCGCCAAGTGGTCTGGTAAGTTAGTTTTCAGGGATATTTCTACATCCGTTGTCCGAGACACTTATCGCGCCCTTCACATACGTGGCCACCCACGAAAACGAAAAGGGACAAGCGTGGGCCGAGCCCGGCCACGGGTGCTTGGGTTTCAAGTTTCCAGGCAGCCACGGTTCTTTCCAGGGCAAAGCTCTCTAAAAGCCGGATGGCTCTTGATATAAGAAGAGCGCTCTAAACTATGAAGCGATGAAGCGCATTCTGGTCATTGACGACGACCCTGGCATTACCAGCCTGCTGCGGCGCGGGCTGTCTTACGAAGGATTCAGCGTGTCCACGGCGGCTTCGGGTGAAGAGGGGCTGAGCCTGGCCCGTGATACCCCTCCCGACCTGGTGATTCTGGACTTGATGCTACCAGGCATTGACGGGCACGAGGTTTTGCACCGCTTGCACTCGGCAGACCCGCAGTTGCCGGTGCTCATGCTGACAGCTCGAGACACCCCCGACGACCAGGTCAAGGCCTTCGGCTTTGGGGCCGAAGATTATGTGATCAAGCCTTTTCGCTTCGAGGTGCTGCTGGCGCGCATCCAGGCCCGCCTGCGGCAAAGCCAGGCCCGCGCTGCCGAACTGCGCTACGCCGACCTGCTTCTCAACCCCGAGACCCACCGGGTATTTCGCGGCGAGCGCGAGCTCGAGCTGACCGGGCTCGAGTTCCGCCTGCTGCACACCTTCATGCGCCAGCCTGAACGGGTACTCTCCAAACAGGTACTGCTCGATCAGGTCTGGGGCACCGACTTTTTTGGCGAAGCCAACATCGTCGAGGTCTACGTCAAACAACTGCGGCAGAAACTCGAGGCCATGGGCGAACCCCGCCTGATCCAGACCCTGCGGGGGGTGGGCTATGTGCTGCGAGAAAAAAGCCCTGGTGGATAAGGCTCCAACGGCCAGGTTGCATTTTTATTCACTTGGGTCATAAACTCGAGCCACTCAAGCATTGCCTGAACGCAATCCCGTTTGGCGGGTGCTTGAAGTTATCAGCAGGGAGGTTATTTTATGTGTGCACCGTGCGTAATGGGTCTGGTGGAGAAAAGCTTGAGCCGTCGGGAACTTTTGGGCGTGGCGGTCGGTATGGCTGCGGTTGCAGCCAGCAGCGCCCAAGCCCAGAGCCAGGTAGCCGGCAAAGCCTTTAGCAACGTGGCCGACCTGACCCACGTGGTCTCGCCCAGCTTCCCCATGTTCCCCGGCGCCAGCCCCATGAAAATCAGCGAGGTGGTGACGGTCAAGAAGGATGGCTACTACGGCAACACCCTGGAAATCTGGGAACACACCGGCACCCACATGGACGCCCCCGCCCATTTTGTGGATGGCGCCGCTACTGCGGACGCGCTTCCGGTGAACCGGCTGATTGCCCCCCTGGCCGTCATCAACATCAAGGCCAGGGCCGACCGCAACCCCGACGCTGAGGTAACGGTTGACGACATCCTGGCCTGGGAGCGCAGCCACGGGCGGCTACCCAATGGGGCCTTTGTCGCCATGTACTCGGGCTGGGACAGCCGCGTGAACGATGCCAAAGCCTTTGTCAATCTGGATGGTTCAAATGTCCAGCACTACCCTGGTTTCAGCCCTGCTGCGGCAGAGTTTCTGGTGCGACAGCGCAACATCGTGGGCGTGGGGGTAGATACCCTGTCGCTCGACTTTGGCGCTTCCAAGGATTTCAAAAGCCATGTAACCCTGCTGGGCGCGGGCAAGTACGGCCTCGAGAACCTGGCCAACCTGGCCTCGGTGCGCCCCAGTGGAGCCATGATTATTGTGGGTGGCCCCAAGCACAAGGGCGCCTCGGGCGGGCCCAGCCGTGTAATGGCGATCTGGTAACCCCCTGCGCACCCTTCACAGACGTGGCCGCCCACGAAAACGAGAAGGGACCAGCAGGTGTGCCTCAGCGGGGTGAGGCACGCTTGTCTGCCTTACGTCTGAATCCAGGCGCGTGTTACGCACCCCAGCGTTAGCCGGGCCCGGCCAACGCTGGGGTTTCGAGTTTCCAGGCGGCCACGGTTGTGTGCAGGACAAAGCTTTATTGGAGCGGGATGGCTCTAAATATGTGAAGTGTGCTCTAACCGCTGAGCAACAACACCTGGACCAGCAAAATCTTGAGCAACATAGCAAACGGGTAGACGGTGGCATAGCCCAGGTTGGGCTGGTCGTTGCCGGTTTTTTCCAGGGCAAAAGCCAGCACCGCAGGCTGGGTCTGGAGCCCTGCTACCACGCCGCCCAACACGCCCAGGGGAATCTTGAGCAAGCGGTGGCCGATCCAGAGGGTCAGCAGCGCCGCCCCCAGCGTAATCAAAGCGCCCATCGCCAACAACCGTAGACCCTCCCCCTGCGCCAGGGTTTGTACAAAGGCATAGCCCGAGCGAGTACCGATGCCCGCCAGGAACAGGATGAGCCCCAGTTGGCGCAGAGTCAGGTTGGCGCTGAAAGGAATCTGCCACAGGATAGGGCCTGTGCGCCCCAGCGCCCCCAGTACCAGGCCCACCACCAGCGGCCCGCCCGCAAAACCCAGTTCGAAGGTGCGCCCCCCTGGCAGGGGCATGGGCAGGCTGCCCAGCAGCAATCCCAGGGCTATACCCAGGCTAAAACTGACCACATCCACTTCGGCCAGCGCCCGGTAGGAGTCGCCCAGATAGCGGCTCACCGCTCGAATCCGGTCTTTGGGGCCCACCACCCGCACCCGGTCTCCAAGCTCCAGGGTGGTATCCTTATCCGGCAAAAAATCCACTTCACCCCGGCGCACCCGGGTAATCACCACCCCAAAGCGTTGGGGCAGCTCGAGTTCAGCCAGACTACGCCCGGCCACCTCCCGACTGCTCACAAACACCCGGCGAAAATCCAGAGCATGGCGGTCTTCCTCCAATCGCTCCGGCACAGCCATCCCCAGGGTTTCTACCACCCGCTTTAGTTCGTCGGCACTGCCCACCACGCTTAAGCGATCCCCTAGCTGTAATTCGGTGTCGGAGGTAATCACCTGCTGTTTCCCATCACGCAGTAAGCGCCCAAACACCACCCGCCATTTATGCGCACGGGTCAGTTGTTCGACGGTCCAACCCACCACTTTGGCCTGGGTGACCTCCACCGTCTGCGAAACCAGCGCCTCTACTTCGTCCCCCAGGCCTCTTTCCCCACTACCCCACCAGCGCCAGGCCAGGTGCAAGGCCAGCAGCATCCCAATTACCCCTACCGGATAGGCCACCGCATAGGCCGCCACCGGCAGTCCCTGCACCGCTTCGGCCACGCCCCGCCCCTTCAGGGCTTCCAGGGCTGCCGCCAGGGCCGGGGTATTGGTCAGGGCGCCTGCAAACAAACCGGCCTGGAGGGCACCGCTCAGGCCCATTGCAGAACCCAGCACCACCACCACCACTGCCGCCAACCCCAGTACCCCCACCACCAGCAGGTTATAGCGCAGCCCACGCTTACCAAATGAGGCAAAAAAACCCGGCCCACTGGCCAGCGCAATGGTGTAAACAAACAACACCAGGCCAAACAGGTACACAAAGTCCGGCAGCTTCAGATCAGGCGAAAGTGCCCCGAAGCCTAGCCCTGCAAACAGCACGGCCGAGACCCCCAGGCTAAAGTTTCCGATGCGAATTTGGCCCAGCAGATAGCCAATGGCTGCCACCAAAAAGAGTAGCAAAAGTGGGTTTTCCCTGAGCAGCTCGAGCATCCCGTCTCACCAACCATCTTGCGCCCCCTGTTCGGGACAGATTGCCCCCAGGGAATGCAAAATCCCCCGCTGCTGGGGGGTGGTTTTCAGTACGCCTCAGGCCCTGACCAGTGCGGCTCGAGCCCGGTCAGCCATCTGGTAGAGCTTTTCCCTGGTAAGGGGGAATTTGCCCTCCAACACAAGGCCTTTGCCATCTTCCCAGTGGGCATGATAGTGGACATGGCCGCCCGGAACCCGGAAGGCCACGTGCTTGAGCTTGGCATGGCGGGGCGAGACCGAGGCAAAGAAGAAAGGCTCTCCCCGATCATCCGAAAGCGAGACCGCCATCATGGTGGTGGGCACCTCGTAGGGGCGCTCCATGCGGTAGATGAAGTCGGGGAAGTCGGATTCTTTAGTGAACTGCACCCCTTTTTCGGCAGCGTATTCCTTCATCCATTCGATGACCTGAACCCAGGCCTGGTAGAGCATTTCGTCGTGATGAGGGTCATGGGCAGCACTCATGCCCTTAGTTTATTGGTTTGTAGCCGTAAAGTCTAAAAAACAGCGTGATGCCAGAGCCGATCACTCGATTTTCACCTGGGTTGGCCCAAGCGCCTATCCTGACCACTCAACGGACAGAAGCAAGTTACACAAGGTTCTTCGGGCTGTACTAGGATAAGGTTCACATGCGGCTGGAAGACCTTCCCCCCCTGCCCGAGGCTCCCGGGGTCTATCTCTGGAAGGCCGGTCAAAACATTATTTACGTGGGCAAGGCCAAAAACCTCAAGGCCCGCGTGACCAGCTATTTTCACAGCGAAGGCAAAAGCCTGCGGGTCTCCAGGGAGGCCACCAACCTCGAGTTCATCGTGCTGCGCGACGAGGTGGAGGCGCTCCTCTACGAGGCCAACCTGATCAAGCACCACCGCCCCCACTACAACGTCCTGATGAAGGACGACAAGCACTACCCCTTCCTGAAGCTGACCAACGAGGAATGGCCCATGCTGATGGTGGTGCGGCGGGTGCAAAACGACGGGGCCCGCTACTGGGGGCCTTTCCCCGAGGCTTCGGCGGTGCGGCGCATCAAGCGTCTGGTGGATCGCTTCTTCCCCTTGCGCCAGAACTCCGGTTTCCCCTTCAAAAAAAGGCGCTACCCCTGCCTCAACTACTCCATGGGACGCTGCCTGGCCCCCTGTGTGGGCAAAGCCGACCCCGAACAGTACCGGATAGTAGTGCAGCAAGTCGAAGACCTCCTGGACGGCAAAGTAGAGGCTCTTTACGAAAGCCTGGAAAAGCAGATGCGGGAGGCCGCCCAGCAGCAGGACTTTGAGCGGGCGGCGGAAATCCGCGACCAGTTGGGCGCGGTGCGGAGTTTCTTTGGCACCAGCCAGCAAGCCTACGACCCCGACCTCGGCGACCTGGATTTTCTGGGTTTTGCCCGGGCGGGCGACTACGCCCTGCTTCAGCACTACCAGATGCGGGGGGGCCAGATGCTCGGGCGCATCAGCCGGTTTGTGGAAGGCGTGAAAGAAGCCAGCGATGCCGAACTGCTCGAGGCTTTTATGCGCGATTACTACCTGGAAGCCACCCCCCTGCCCCCCCTGGTCTTGCTGCCCTTCGAGCTCGAGGCCCAGGACGCTTTTTCGGCCTTCCTGAGCTCCAAAGGGCGCAAGGTAGAGGTGCGCATCCCCCAGCGCGGCGACAAGACCCGCCTGATTGAACTGGCCCAGAACAATGCCCACACCGCACTTCAGAGCGAGCTTAAAGTCCTGGAGCGCAAAGGCGATCACCCCGGCCTCAAGGGGCTCATGGAGGTCCTGGGGCTTTCGCGCCGTCCCTACCGCATCGAGGGCTACGATATCTCGAACCTGCTGGGCGAGAGCGTGGTGGGTTCCATTACCGTGTTCGAGGGGGGCCGGCCCAAAAAAGCCGAGTACCGCCGTCTGAAAATCCGGGGCCTGGAGGGCCAGCCCGACGACTTTTTTGCCATGGAGCAAACCCTTCTGCGGCGCTTTGCCGGCAGCCTGGCCCAGAGTATGCCCATCCCCGACCTGATTCTGATTGACGGTGGTTTGGGGCAGGTGCGGGCTGCCCGGAAGGGCCTCGAGCAGGCCGGTCTGGATATTCCGCTGGTGGGGCTGGCCAAACGCGAGGAGACCCTGGTCTTGCCGGACGGCCAGACCATCGCCCTCCCGCTCACCCACCCGGCGCTACAGCTCCTGATTTATCAGCGCGATGAAACCCACCGCAACGGCCTCGAGTTCCACCGCAAACTCCGCAGCCAGAAGACCCTGAAAAGCATCTTCGACGATATTCCAGGCATCGGGCCTGCCCGCAAGCGAGCCCTGCTGAATCATTTCTCCACCCTGGAAGAACTGCGGGCCATGAGCATAGAGGACCTGGCCAGGCTGCCGGGCCTCGACAGACGCAGCGCCCAGGCAGTGCTGAAGGCCCTTAAGGCAAGTACCCCTTCAGAGGGGTCACCGGCTTGAAAAGTCAACATTCCATTGTCTATGGTTCATAGCCCCAGACTGGCATTCCCCTTTTCGACACGGTAGGCTTACGCCTATGGAGACCGTGCGTATTGCTCTGATGGGGGGCGGGACGGTAGGCAGCGCCTTCGCCGAACTTCTGCCCTCGCATCACGCTCGCTTTGAAGCGCTGGGGCTCGAGGTCGAACTGGCTAAAGTCCTGGTGCGCGACCCCCGCAAAAGCCGGCCCAGCATTCCCGCTCGGCTGCTCACCGACAACCCGGCAGGCTTTCTGGACGACGTAGATGTGCTGGTAGAGGTAGCAGGCGGCACCACCGTAGCCGGCGACCTGGTATTGCAGGCCCTGGAACGGGGCCTTCCGGTGGTCACGGCCAACAAGGCCCTGCTGGCCGAACGCTGGGACGAGTTGCGCCCCCACGCCGAGGAAGGCAACCTCTACTACGAAGCCAGCGTAATGGCCGGGACGCCCATCCTGGGAGCCCTGCAAAGCCTGTGGGGCAACCAGACCCTGGAGATGCACGGCATCGTGAACGGCACCTGTAGCTACCTGATCCGGCGCATGGAAGAGGGCGCCACCTACGACGAAGCCTTCCAGGAAGCAGATAAGCTCGGCTACCTGGAAGCCGACCCCAACCTGGATGTGGGCGGCATAGACTCGGCCCACAAAATCACCGTACTGGGGCGGCTTACGGTAGACCCTGGGCTCTCCTGGGCCAGCGTGTTGAGCCGCACTCGAGGCATCCAGCATCTCACCCCCCAGATGCTTCAGCAAGCCCGCGCAGAAGGCCACGCCATCAAGCTGGTGGCCAGCCTCTACCCCGAACAGGGTGAGTGGGTGGCGGCGGTGCGTCCGGTGCGCCTGCCCGAGTCGCACCCGCTGGTCACCCTGGGCAGCGGGCGCAACGCCATGGTCTATCGAGGCGACCCGGTGGGGCAGCTGGTGTTTGCGGGGGCCGGAGCCGGTGGTGGGGTGACGGCGAGTGCGGTTCTGGGTGATTTGTACCGGGCCTTGCTGGGTACGCCCGGACACCTGCCCATTCCTGCGGCAGCGCCGGTTCCCGCACTGGAAGTGGAGAAGCTACAAGAGGTTTGAAAAGTCAAAATTGGGGAAGATGCGACAAAGGACCGAAAGTGCCCAGGTCAGCCGTACTGAGACCTGCGACCTGAGACCTGCGACGCACCCGTTATGATGAGTTCTGCTCTATGATTCGCTACTACAGCACCCGCGACCCCCGCAAAAACCTGGTGCGGTTCGAGGAGGCCCTCCTCAAGGGGCTGGCCCCGGATGGCGGCCTGTACGTACCCGACCGGATTCCCAGGCTCGAGCCAGACCTGTGGCAGCGGGCAAACGCCATTGCCGAGGTGGGCGTCGCCGTTCTGGGGGAATGGCTGAAGGATGAAATACCGCTGGCCGACCTCGAGCCCATCGTCCGCGATGCCCTGAACTTCCCCTGTCCCCTGGTCCAGCTCTCGGACGATTTGTACGTGCTCGAGCTCTTCCACGGCCCCACCCTCTCTTTCAAGGATTTTGGCGCCCGCACCATGGCCCGCCTGATGCAGTACTTCCTGCGCCAGCGGGGCGAGCGCCGCATCATCCTGGTGGCCACCTCCGGCGATACTGGCAGCGCCGTGGCCGATGGCTTCGCAGGCCAGGACAACATCGAGGTGGTGCTGCTTTACCCCAAGGGCAAAGTGAGCGAGGTGCAGGAACGCCAGCTCATTACCCAGCGCCCCGGCGTTCGAAGTTTTGCCGTGGAGGGCACCTTCGACGACTGCCAGCGCATGGTCAAGGAAGCCTTTGTAGACCCCGAACTCGCCCACCTGCCCCTGAGTAGCGCCAACTCCATCAACATCGGGCGGCTGTTGCCGCAAGCGCTCTACTACCTGTGGGCCATTGGACAACTGCACGCCAGGGAAAGGAAGCCTGTAGAGGAGGTCAACTTTTGTGTGCCCAGCGGCAATCTGGGCAACCTGATGGCCGGGATACTGGCGGCTTTGATGGGTCAGCCGGTACACAGGTTTATCGCCGCCCACAACGACAACCACTTCTTCCCCGACTTCTTGCAGGGCAAAGCCGAGGCCTATCAGTTCCACCCTACCATTGCCACCCTTTCCAACGCCATGGATGTGGGCTCGCCCAGCAACTTTGAGCGCCTGTACACCCTTCTGGGCGCAGAAAAACTGCGCCGCTGGGTATGGGGCACCACCGTCTCGAACGAAGCAACTTTAGGGCGCATGAAAAAAACCTACGAGGCCTACGGCTACATCGCCTGCCCGCATACCGCCGTGGGCCTGGAGGCCCAGGCGCGCTATCGGCAGGAAACCGGCGACCCCACCCCCCTCATCAGCCTGGCCTGTGCTCACCCGGCCAAGTTTCCCGATGCGGTCTCGAGGGCCCTGGGCCAAGAGCCCCCCAAAGAGGAGGCATTGGAAATTCTCTACAGCCGTCCAACCCAGGTCGAGACCATTGGCGCCAGTCTCTCCGCTCTCAAGTCGCATTTGCTGTAGTGTCCTGCGAAAAAACGGTAAGCTATGGGAAGGTAGAGCATGGCAGAGAAAGCAAAAGAAAAACCCAATAAAGAACCCTTTGCGGGCGCTTATTTCATTGGTCTGGTCATCACCCTGGCCCTGCTGGTGGTGGTAGTGGCAGTGGGTGCAGGGTTGCCGCCCGCCCTTTCGGGTTTCCTGGTTGCGCTGCTGTTGGGCGTTACCGTCAATCCTAAGTACGCGCTGGGCTTTTTGAGTGCAGGGGTATTCTCGGCTCTGCTCGGCTTTGCCGGCAGCGAGCCCCAGGTGGCCTGGGGCGGCGTGGGCCTTATCATCGCAAGCCTGTTGGTCTGGCGTTTTATCAAGACCTGAGTTGCCTCGATAGCAGGGTCTGACCATGCACGGCACCTTCTGGAGACGCTCGCTGGCGCCCGACCGGCTGGCCCGCACCCTGATCTACGCCGGCATCGCAGGCTTCATCTGGTTCTTCTTCATACAACCCAGCCCCTTCGGCTCCACGCTCTCGGTGACCACCCTGGTAGGGGCCGGGCTGGTGCAGTATGGGAGTGGCAAGCCCTTTGTGATTCCGCTCTACATCTACGTTCTAGCGGCCCTGGTACTTGTGCAGCTTGCGGGGCTGGTGCTGGGCGTGGGGGGGCAGCTTGGGGCGGCTTTACTGGGTAGCGCCCTGGGGCTGGGTCTGCCATACCTGGCCTACCGTCTGGGAGAAAAAGCATGAAAGTAGCCCTGGTTCACCTGGCAACCCGCGAAACCCCCGAGGCCACCCTCGAGGTTGCTCTGGCCTTGCTAAAGCAAGCCCACCAGCAAGGCGCCGATGTAGCTGTGCTACCCGAGCTTTTTCCCAGCGTTTACCGCTATGAGGAAGCCCACAAAACCCCCAGGGTGCTGTCTCTGCTCACCCAGTTCTGCGAAGAGACCGGCCTCACGGTAGTGGCGGGGGTGCTCGAGCCCCACCAGGACCGCTACGCCAACCGGGCTCAGGTGATTGGCCCCCAGGGCCTGCGGGCCACCTACACCAAAACCCACCTCATCCCCGCTTTCAACGAACCCGCCCACATGACCCCTGGGCAAGACCTGGTGCACCTCGAGCTAAAAGGCTTCCAGGCTGGCATTGCCATCTGCTTCGACCTGCGCTTCCCTGAACTCTTCCGCGCTTATGCCCTGCAAGGGGTCAACCTGTTCCTGATTCCTTCAGCCTGGCCCATGAGCCGCAGCTACGCCTGGGAGCTCTTCTGCAAGGCTCGAGCCGCCGAGAACCAGGCCTACCTGATTGCCGTCAACCACGCCGAAGACCCCTTTGGCGCGGCCAGCCTGGCCATAGACCCCATGGGTATGGAGATGCTGCGTCTGGAGGCCGAGGGAGTGGGCGTGGTGGCGCTGGACCCCAGCTACCCTGCCCGGCTGCGCCAGGAGTTTCCGGTGTTTCCCCAGCGCCGCCCGGAGCTTTATGCGGGCCTTTTGAAAAGCCCCACCAGCAAGTAAACCAAAGCCCCCAGCATCAAGCCCTCGCCCCAGGCCGGAAAATAGGGCCAGAGCATCTGCATCTCAAAACGCCCCGCCAGCAGCATGGGCCAGGGCAACAAAGCCCAGGCCAGCCCATACTGCCGGAAGCCCGCCGCCAGCAGAAAGGCCAGCCCCACCCCCCGCAAATAAAAAAGCCACCCCTGCCCCAGCTCGTTCTGGTAAATAAACCACAAAAGATTGATCCAGACCCCCACTGCTCCCCAGGCCCAGCCAAAGCGGCGTACAACTGTCAATGCCAACAAAAACAAACCCAGCGCGACGAAAAGATCAAGCATTGCGGTTTATTCTAGGACATTGAGTATCTGGCCAAGTTAACCACAACCCGCAAACCACATATGCACGGTTGACTAATTCTTTCCGGCTCGAGGGTAATAAGCTATGTCAGGAGATTACGCGGGCCTGTAAGCAGAATTTTGGAGCCTTGGTAATAAAAAATTCGGGGCTACAAGCACCCCGAATTTTTGGCATTTCAGCAGGTTCCTAAAGCCCCGCACCCTTCTCGATATGGGCCGAGACTTCGCCGGTTTCCTCCGCCTCACGGCGCAGAATGGCGGCCTTGATGCGCTTCAGGGTGGTCACTTCTTCCAGCGCCCGCTGGTCGAGGGTGTCGGTCACGAACTTGATCTGCTCGTTAATCTCGGGGATGGAGATTTGCTCGAGGGCATTCACCCGGCGGTTGGTCTTTTTGATTTCCTCGCCAATCTTCCGCAGGCGGTTCTCGGTGTTGGCCACCATCAGAATGGCCTCGCCCAGCTTGCGGAACGCCGTGGCGGCTTCCAGCGTTTTGGCGCCTACCCCAATCGGGCTGAAAGCCAGGCTCCCGTCCGACTCCGGCGCAGAAATCTTGGGCACCTTCACCCCATACAGGCTCTCGATTTCCATCTGAACCTCTATGGGGGTCCCAGAAAGCGACTCCACCGCCTCGGGGGTATCGAAGGCCTTGGCAATCAGCAAGCTGAAATAGGCGTCCTTGGCCGCACTGTTCAGGGCTTCGCGGGCCTTGAGGGAGTCCTGCACCAGGGCAAAAAACTCGCCAATCAGGGCGTCCCGCTTGTTCTTCAGCAGGTCAACACCTTGCAAGGCCAGCCGCTTCTGGTCGCGCTTAGCCAACAGGGTGGAGCGGGTCGGTGAGACTTGTTCTGCCATTGTGTACCCCTTCGGGGGCTTGTGGCTCTTGGCCCGTGGCCGGTGGTTTTTCCACAAGCCACAGGCCACAGGCTGCTTTACGCCCCCACCAGCTCTTCCAGTTTCCCCGTCTTCTGGTGGTACTGCTCGATGTACTCACGGCGGATGCGCTTGAGCTCGGAGGCGGGGAAGTCGGCGAGCAAAGCCCAGCCAATGTTCAGACTCTCCTCGATGGAGCGCTCGTTCTGGCCCTGGTTGATGAACTTCTGCTCAAAGTTGGCCGCAAAGCGCAGGTACTTCTTGTCGGTCTCGGTGAGGGCATCCTCGCCGGTGATGGCCACCAGGCGGCGCAGGTTCACCCCACGGGCGTAGCTCGAGAAGAGCTGGTCGGCCAGCTCCTTGTGGTCGGCGCGGGTCTTGCCCTTGCCGATGCCGTTGTTCATGAGGCGCGAGAGCGAGGGTTGCACGTTGATGGGTGGGAAGATGCCCTGCTGGGCCAGGTCGCGGGCGATGAAAATCTGGCCCTCGGTGATGTAGCCGGTCAGGTCGGGGATGGGGTGGGTGATGTCGTCGCCCGGCATGGAGAGGATGGGAATCTGCGTAACGGAGCCCTTTTTGCCGTGCACCACGCCGGCGCGCTCGTAGAGCGAGGCCAGGTCGGTGTACATGTAACCGGGGTAGCCCCGGCGGCCCGGAATCTCCTCGCGGGCCCCACCAATCTCGCGCAGGGCCTCGCAGTAGTTGGTCAGGTCGGTCAGGATCACCAGCACGTGGTAGTCGTGCTCGAAGGCCAGGTATTCGGCGGCAGTGAGGGCCATGCGCGGGGTCAGGAGGCGCTCCACGGTGGGGTCGTCGGCCTTGTTCAAGAAGAGCACCGAGCGCGAAAGGGCCCCGGTGCGCTCGAACTCCTGCATGAAGTAGCTCACCTCGCGCTGAGTGATGCCCATCGCGGCGAACACCACCGCAAAGCCCTCGCCCTCCCCCAGCACCTTGGCCTGTCGGGCAATCTGAGCGGCCAGCTCGTTGTGCGGCAGACCCGACCCCGAGAAGATGGGCAGCTTCTGGCCGCGCACCAGGGTCATGTTTACGTCAATGGCGCTCACCCCGGTCTGGATGAACTCCTCGGGCTTTTCGCGGGCCACCGGGTTGATGGGCGCACCGTTGATGGGCAGGCGCTTGTCGGCCACCACCGGGGGCAGGCCGTCAATGGGCTTGCCAATCCCGTTGAAGGCCCGGCCCACCATCTCCTTGGACACACCCAGGCGGGCCACGTCCTCCACCAGCGAGACGGTGGTCTTGTCGAGGTTCAGGCCCGAGGTTTCCTCAAAAACCTGCAGCACGGTGTACTGGTCGGAAACTTCGATCACCTGGCCGCCCCGGATGCGACCGGTACCATCGTCAATGTTCACAATGGCGCCATAGGCCAGGTCAGAGGCCCCTTCCAGGAACAGGAGCGGGCCCGAGACGTAAGTTACGGCGTTGTATTCTTTTTTGAGCATTTTTCACCTCCGTTGGAGGTGTCTCCGGTCTTGGTCTCAGGTCTCAGGTCTTTTCGACTTTCGACTCGCGACTTTCGACTTTCGACATCCTTTACGCCTTTACCGCCCCCATAAATGCGGTCTTGATCATCTGGTCAAACTCAGCCTTGTAGGCGGGGAACTCGGCCTCGGGGACGTAGCGGGCGCGTCCGATTTTCTCGATGACGGGGTCGGTCAGGAAGTCGGTAATGGTCGCACCCTTGGAGAGGGCAACTTCGCCTTGCTTGTAGGCCGCAATGATCATCTGCATGATGCCGTAGGCTTTGGCCATCGAGCAGCTTGCGTCTACGGGGTCGTAGCCGTTTTGTTGCAGGAAATCCTCACGGGCAATACGACCGATCTCGAGGCTGAGGCGCTCTGCATCTTGCAGCGCGTCGGGGCCTACCAGTTGCACCACCTGTTGCAGTTCGGCTTCGCGCTGCAAGAGGGTGATGATCTGGGTACGCACCTCGGGGTAGTCGGGGGCCACGTTTTCGCGGTACCAGGGCTCCAGAATGTTCAGGAACAGCGAGTACGAACGCGCCCAGTTGATGGCGGGGAAGTGCCGGGCGCGGGCCAGCTGAGCATCCAGTGCCCAGAAGCCACCCGTAATACGCAGGGTGGACTGGGTTACCGGCTCGGAGAAGTCACCACCGGCGGGGGACACTGCCCCAATCACCGAGACCGCCCCCTGCTCCCCGGCCAGGGTCGTCACCTTGCCGGCCCGCTCGTAGAAGCTGCTCAGGCGCGAGGAAAGGTAGGGCGGGTAGCCTTCTTCGGCGGGCATCTCCTCCAGGCGCGAGGCAATCTCGCGCAGCGCCTCGGCCCAGCGGCTGGTTGAGTCGGCCATCAGCGAGACCTTGTAGCCCTGGTCGCGGAAGTACTCGGCCAGGGTGATGCCGGTGTAGAGCGAGGCTTCGCGGGCCGCCACAGGCATGTTGGAGGTATTGGCCACCAGGATGGTACGTTCCATCAGGGGCTTACCAGTCTGAGGATCCTCGAGCTCGGGGAACTCCACCAGCACGTCGGTCATCTCGTTGCCGCGTTCGCCACAGCCCACGTAGACCACGATGTTGGCATCGCCGAACTTGGCGATGGACTGCTGGGTCACGGTCTTGCCGGAGCCAAAGGGGCCAGGTATGGCGGCAGTTCCACCTGCGGTGAGGGGGAACAACACATCCAGAATCCGCATCCCGGTCAGGAAGGGCTGGTTGGGGTCGAGCTTGCGCTGGAACGGGCGGGCCTTGCGCACCGGCCAGTAGTGGGCCATGCGCAGCTTGGTGCCATCTTCCAGCTCGGCGATGGTGTCGTCAATGGTGTACTGCCCCGCGCCCACAATGCGCTTGATTTTGCCGCCCTTGTCGGGTGGAACCAGAATTTTGTGGGTGAAGCTGTACTCCGGTACAGTGCCCAGGATATCGCCCCCCTTGACCACATCGCCTACCTGCTTGGTAGGGGTAAACTCCCACTTCCTGGTGCGGTCCAGCGACGAGACCTCGATACCCCGGCTGATAAAGATGCCCGAGGCGGCCTGAATTTTATCCAGGGGGCGCAGAATCCCGTCGAAGATGCCATTCAGGAGGCCGGGGCCCAGTTCCAGGGCCAGCGGTAGCCCGGTAGTCACCACGGGCTCGCCCACCGTCAAGCCGTTGGTGTCCTCGTACACCTGAATGAAGCAGGTCTCGCCATCAAGGCGAATAATCTCTCCGACCAATTTTTCGTGACCGACGCGCACGATGTCGTACATCTTGGCGCCCTCGAGGTTCTCGGCAATCACTGCCGGCCCCGCGATTTTTTTGATGGTTCCCACATATCCTCCTTCGTCGGATGCAGATGGCTAGCCGCAAAAAAGCGGTTGGTTGTTTTGCCATTGGCAATCAGCCATCCGCTATGGGCCTATAGTTTGATGTCAAACCCAATCGTCTCCCGCACCAGCCGGCGCATATAGGACTTGGCATCGCCCCCACCGCTAAAGCTATCAAGCAGATTGGGCAACGACAGCAACACCGGGGCATTGCGTCCGCGCATGACCCGCTCGGTGGCCTTGTTGGGGTCAGCGAGCAAACTCTGGTCTACCGCCACCAGGGCATACTGGTTGGACTGGATCATCTCAACGAGCTTCTGAACGGCCTCGTCGGGCGTAGCCGTGACCGCCTCGAGACCCGCAATACGGTAGCCGGAAGCAGTTTCGACATCGGTCAGGACTCCAATTTTCACGCGACCTCCTTCGCCACCGCATCGGTTGGCAGATTGAAGTAGGCGCGCCGGGCCAGGAGACGGATGCGGCTGGCCTCCCACTGCTTACGCTGGATGTAGTCGAGTACCAGCCCACCCCCCAGGCTATCGGTTGCGCCCGTACCTGCCTTGGCTAGCAAGACTCCCCGCAGGGCTCGCTCGAGCTCACCCAGGGTACGCGCACCGGCGGCCGGAGCCAGGGGTGTACCATTCAGCGCATCCATAGCGGCTAAATCCCCTGCCGCGATACGGCTAAACACCGCCCGGCTCAAGTGCTTGCCCCCCGGCACAAAGTAGCTATCCGGGTTGAGGTGGGTTGCCCCCAGGGCTTGCAACTTGAATGCGGTCGCCAGGTTGGTCGCATCCACTTCCAGCGCAAAGTAGGCAGCGATATAGCTCTGGCGCAGCTTCTTGGCCTTCTCAAAAGAGGCGGCAAAGAACTCGCGATCCAGTGCAACTTCCAAGGCCAGGGGTTCGGGGTTACTGGCCACTGCATTGCGCAGGGCCTTGGCCAGGGGGTGTCCTGGCACCTGTAACACCTGCGCTACGCTGGGAGCGTCGGGTGCTTGAAGCATTGCATTGATGATGGGTTCTTTGAGGGTTCCACCCACCAGCCCGGCCTTGATTTCCTCCGGGGATTTGCCGTTCTGTTTACCCCGCAGGATGGCCTTGAGGTTGACCAGATCGGCCCGCAGCAAGGGCAGGCCGACCAGCTCGCGCATCTCACCGGACACCAGGCCCGGCAGATCGCCCACAGTACGCGCCAGGTGATTGGAAACCGCCCGATCCACGTCTGCCAGGGTTTCGCCCACCAGGTCGGCCCCATAGACCGTTTCGGATAGCAGGCGCAGAAAGTCCGAAAAGGACTGGTTAAGCGCTTGCTGAAAAAAGGATTCCGGCACCACCTGGCTTCGCCTCGAGCGCACCCGTGCGTTCAGGTATGCAAAGGTATTTCGGGTTAGCACGTTAGCTCCAAATAGCGCGGGCGGCCTTGGCCGAGAGGGCATCCCAGGCCCGCTCGAGGCGTTCGCTCAGGGCGTTTTGCACAAAGGCCCGGCCTCCTTCGGCCACCAGCCGAACCCCGTCACGAATGGTTTCGTCGGTCTTGAGCTGTAGACCTTTGCTTTGCGCCCAGCCACTCATCAAGGAGGCATGGGCCGGGTTGACCAGCACCGCTTCGGCCTTGCCGATCCCCTGCAGGGCCTCCTCAGCCAGCTTTTGCAGAATGCTGGCAAACTCGGGCTGGGCTGCCAGTTTTTGCAGGCTCTGGCTCACCTCGGCCTTGACCTGGTCCATCACCTGGCCCCTGGCGCTGATGCGGGCCTGGCTCAAGAGCAACTCGGCAGCGCTCTCGGCCCGGCGCAAAGCCGCCGTGCGTTCGGCCTCGAGCTGGCGTTGTTTGGCGGCCTTGAGAGCCTCGGCGTTGGCCATCGCAGCTTCTACAATGGCCTTGGCTTTGGCTTCAGCTTCTGCTGCCATCGCACCTATCTCGGCAGCTACTTCATTTTGCAGAATATCTTCCAGTTTTGACATTTGGCTCCTCTTTAAGCTTCTTGCTGATAGCCGGTAGCTCCAGGGAAAGGCCAGGCACTATCGGCTATCGGCCATCAGCGTTAGTTGATGAGGAACGAGAAGGCCAGACCGAAGATAGCCAGCGTTTCGGGGATCAGGAAGAAAATCAGGGCCGTACCGAAGTTACGGCGGTCTTCGGCCACCGCACCCACTGCCGCCGCACCAATGGCGCTCTGGGCCATACCGGTACCCAGCAGACCTAGGCCGATGGCCAACCCCTTGCCAATTGCGGCGAAGGAAGCGGTGGCAGCCCCCTCTTCGGCAGCAAAGGCCACAGTAGCGAGGATGACGATAGCTACAATCAACAGGGTCTTGGCAAGTTTTACGCTCTTCATGAGATTCTCTCCTTTACTTGGTTCCATGTGCCTCTGGCACGTTATGGACTGTACTGGGCTCTGCTAGGCATTCCTAGCCGTTCTGTTCCGACTTGACCGATTTGAAGGGCTTGTACTGCCGCCCGGTTTCCTCGAAAAAGCCGAAGTTGGTGGAAAATTCGATCCACAAAAGACGGATGGGCTGGATCACGTGCCCCAGGGTGGTGATGACGATGATGGCCAGAATCAGCACCAGGCCCACAATGAAACCCAGCACCCCGCCAATAAAACCGAAGCGCTCGGCCAGACCAAAGCCCACCTGATTGGCCAGGCTGGCCAGCACACCACCCGCGACCCCTACCGCATACAAACGGATGTAACTGAGAATCTGCCCCCCCTTGCCGGGCAGCTCGGCGATCATCAGCACCTCGCGGGATAGGGCCACGCCCACAATAAACAGGATGATGCCCACCACAAAGATGATGTTAAGGATGGGGTGGTTGGCCTGGGTCAGGAAGTTATAGGCAAAGGCCACCAGACCCACCAGGCCCGAGAAGTAGCCAAAGCCTTCCCAGAAATGCTTCATGTGGCCGTGCTTGAGGCCCAGACGCATCCGCAGGAAGAAGGCGTAAAGCACCTGAAACACCCCAAACATAATGGCAAAAACCATCAGGCCGTTGGCAGTCTGGGCAAAATCCAGACGGTTGATGAGCATGGGAATCAGGCCGTAGTACTTTTCTGGGTCGTAGCCGGGGCCGGTGGGATAAAACACCCGCCAGCCATCCTTCAGACCAAAGATGCCCGGTAGCCTGAGCTTCTCGAGGAAGGTGCCAAAAAACTCCCCATACAGCACCCCCCAGAACATCGCCCAGCCCGCCATCCACTTGCCGATGGTGGCCAGTTTGCCCAGCACATCCGGGCCAAAGGCGGCCCCCAGGAAGTCAATGCGCAAGGTTTCGCCCCGACGTGCCTTACCGGCCATCCAGAGCGCAACCAGCAGGAACAACAGCCCAATCCCGATGTCGCCAACCACGATACCAAAGAACAGCGGGAAGAACAGGGCAATCATCAGGGTGGGGTCGTGTCCGCCATAGGCGGGCGTGTTCAAAAAGCTGTGCATCAGCTCGAAGGGTTTAGCCCAGGTGGGGTTTTCCAGGGTTACGGGCACCTGGTGACCTTCGTGGTGTTCGTCTACCGGCTCAAAGGTGTAGACAATCTGGTCGCGCAGGCGGTTCAGGGCTTCCTCCACCCGCCCCTTGGCCTTCTGGGGCACCCAACCCATGAGGGCGGCGCCATACTTGCCCGCAGCCATATCGGCAGTGGTGCGGTAGCGGGCGGCCTCGTCTTTGGCCCTGGCCCACAACGCCATGAGGGCTTCCCTGGACTCCCTGCTGAGCTTGTTGATTTCCTCCCGGATGCCCAGGAGTTCCTCTGGGGCCAGTTTGGCCCGCTCTTTCATGCGGGCTGCGGCCTGAGAGAGCGGCAGGGTGCCATAGACCCCAGGAAAGCGCAACTCGGCCAGGCCCAGGCGCGAAAGGGTCGAGCGGGCGGTCTCGAGCTCGCTTCGCTTGACCACCACCGCTGCCGCCACCTGATTGTCCAGGGCTTCGGCATCCAGGATGAAGCGATCTGCCATGGCTTGCTGCAAGGCGGTACGCACACCTTCAAGCTCTTCCGGTTTGGAAACCAGAAAGGGAATCACTGCCAGACGGGGGCTCTGATCCAACCCTTGCACCAAAGCCGCTAACCTGTCGGCAGCTTTACCAAACAGCTCAATGGCCTGGATCTCCTCCTCGAGGGCAGCTCGCTCCTTACCCAACACCTCGGCCCGGCTGGCTACGGGTCGGATGGTAGCTTCGGCCTCCTCGAGGGAACCCCCAAACAGCTTCGCACCCGCGACTGCCGTCAGGCCCGCCACCGCCAGCGACTGCTCAGCCTGGGAAGCCACCGTTTCCCAGCGCTTGAGCTCGGCCTCTTCGCTTGGGGAAAGTCGGTACTCGCTCAGCTCATCGGGCCGCAGGGGGTCAATGTGCACCACCCCAGCTTTTTGCAACTCGCTCAAAAGCTCCCGGGCCAGCCGTTTGGGGCCGGCCACAATCAGCTTTTCCATCGGAGCAATCAAGGCACTACCTCCCCCAGCACCGCTTGAACCGCCCCAGCCACCTTAGCCGCTGAGGCATCAGCGATAGCCTTGGCTTCGGCTTCGGCTTTGGCCTTGGCTTCGCTTTCGATCCGGGCCACCGCCTCAGCGGTGCGGGCTCGGAACTGCGTTTCCAAGTCCCGCGCGGCCTGCTCTGCTTCGGCCAGAATCTGAGAAGCCTTGGCCTCGGCCTCCCGGATCTTGGCTTCAGCCGCCTGCTTGGCGTCTTCAAGCTGCTTTGCCAGGGCTTGTTCACGCTCTGCTAGGCTCTTAATTAGTCCTGATCCAGCCACATTCCCTCCTTTCTTGGTACCGCCTGTACGGTTTTTGTACAGCGTGAAAGAGAGCAAGTGAAAACTTGCTCAAGAATGAACCCCAAGAATCATAGCGACTTCTCAGGATTCGTGTCAACGCGAGATAGCATACAATAAATGCTCTCGCCCACTTTTTGTCTGGAAGCACACATTTAAGCGCTTCCTCAAGCATCTGGAGCGTTACGCCCACCTTTACATCACTCGACTATGGAAAACTTCCATAGTCCAATGAACAGAGAAGCGGAATTTGAGCCAATCCAAGCTGGTGTTAGACTCACAAGATGAAGATTCGTGTTACCCCCAGGGGCGCGGCCCGGCTGCTGGCCCATCATCCGTGGGTCTACAAAAGCGATGTGGTGGAGGGGCCGGCTCGGCCCGGCTTATACCCAGTTCAATCAAGCAAAGGGGTCTTGGGATTGGCCCTGTACAACCCCGCCTCCGAAATAACGGTGCGGGTATTTAGCTTTGGCGATACCGGCCGCCCCCAGGAGGTGCTGCTCGAGAACCTCCGCAAAGCCCTGGAGCGGCGCAAACCCGCCGTTGCCCAGGAACCCGGCGGGGCGTACCGGCTCGTCCACGCCGAGGGCGACCTGCTACCCGCCCTGGTGCTCGACTACTACGCCGGACACGGGGTCTTGCAGGTGGGGTCGGCTGCCCTCGAGCCCCTCACCGAAGCCCTGGTAGAGGTGATTCAAGCCGAGATTCCCCTGCAAAGCCTGCTGGCCAAAAACGACCAGAAGTCCCGCAGCCTGGAGGGGCTGTCCCTGCACGTCAAGCCTTTGCGGGGCCAGGTACCCGATGCCGTGATGGTGCGGGAGGGTTCTGTGCAGTACCGCGTAGACCTCCTGGAAGGCCAGAAAACCGGGGCCTTCATTGACCAGCGCGACAACCGCATCCGCCTCCAAACCTTCAGAGGCCAAACCGCCCTGGACGTGTTCAGCTACCACGGTTCGTTTGCCCTGCACCTGGCCCAGGGTTTTGAACGGGTCATTGCGGTAGATAGCTCGGCTACTGCCCTGCAAAGGGCCCTTCAGAACGCCCAGGCCAACGGCTTTGCCAACATCATCCCCCAGGAGGCCAACGCTTTTGAGTTCTTGCGGGAGGAAGAAAAACGCGGCAGCCGGTATGACCTGATCGTGCTGGACCCACCAGCCTTTGCCAAGGGCAAACGTGATGTGGAGCGGGCCTACGCGGCTTACAAAGAAATCAACCTCCGGGCCATGAAGCTCCTGCCCGGCGGAGGCATTCTGGCCACCGCCTCGTGCAGCCACCACCTGAGCGAACCGCTCTTCTACCAGATGCTCGCCGAGGCCGCCGCCGATGCCCACCGCACCGTGCGGGTTCTGGAAAAGCGCGGCCAGGGCTGGGATCATCCAGTGCTGCTCAATGTACCGGAAACGCACTATCTGAAGTTTGCTTTGCTGGAGGTCATGTAGGGCCGAAAGCTCCATGCCGAAGGCCGAAAGCCAAGCATATCTGGACTTGGGACGTAAAACCTGAGACATGCGGCATTGCGCATACCGATCAACCATCAAAGCACCCCTGTGAATGATCAACATGGGGCCAAAAATAGACGAGGCGGCCAAGCGCCGCCTCGTCTTGTGCTGGACAGCTCAAAGCTTCACCGGGCGCGGTTCAGGTTTAGGCGGACTTGCAAAACCCGCCCTGGCTCGGCCCGCACGTCGCGTACTTCAGCCCGGAAACCGGGGGCCAGGGCCACCAGCTGCACGTTGCCCGGTTCTACATCCTCGAGCCGCAGGAAACCATTGCGGGTCTGGCCCACCTCGCGCCCGTCCAGGAAGATGCGGGCTTCCACATTGGTGAAGACCTCGAGCGCACCCCGCAGGGCTTGCAGGTTCACATTCACCGGCACGGTCTGCCCGTTGCCCACCACCACCGAGGTACGGAACCCCTGGTAGCCCCCCAGGCGCAGCTCGAGGTCGTAGCGGCCCGGCTGCACGGTCAGGTTGAGGGGGGTATTGCCCACCACCCTGCCATTCACCAGCACCTGCGCCCCTTGGGGGTTGGAGTTGATTTGTAGCAGGCCGTTCTGTACCACCGGCGTCAGATCGGCATTGATGACCGTGGTTTCGCCAGGCCGAATCTGCGCCGAGGTGCGGAAGACCTGGTAGCCCCCCAGGCGCAGCTCGAGGTCTACCCGACCAGGCCGCAGAACCAGGTTGAGCGGGGTACTGCCCACCACCCGGCCTTCTACCAGCACCTGAGCCCCGGAAGGGTTGGAGTTCACGCTCAAGGTTCCCGTTCCGGGCTGTACCGGCTGCACCGGTGTCACCGCAGCCCGACCCACGATGAAAAAGGCCACGTTGCTCACCCAGTCGCGCTCGGGTAGCGGCGTAACCACAATGGAGAGGGCCCTGGCCAGGTTATCGGCCCCCTGCACGTTGACCTGCCCAGTCTGGATGTTGGCAATCTGCGCCAGCGAAAGCGGCTGGCGGCTGGCCACGGCCAGCACCCGGTCCTGGCCCTCGGGGCCTCCCACATCCAGGCTGTACCGGGCCCCGGTCGCCGGGGGGAAGGTCCGGGTCTCGCCAGCCCGCAGCAGGTTGTTCTGGTCGAAGGCGTTGGGCAGAATCAGGCCAATCTCGCCCGTAGACTTGACGCTAAAGATGTAAACATAGGCCTCCTGGTTGACCTGCACCGAAACCTGGATGCGCTCTCCAATCTGATAGACCGGGTTGCCAGTTTTGGCGGGGTCTTTGTTGACCCAGACCCGCACCTGCAAGTCGGTGGGGACTGGGTTGACGATGATGCCCTGGGGGCTCAGTTCGGGCGCAGCCAGCGCAGCGCCAGCGAGTAGAAATCCAAGTGCCGTTGAGAAGATTCGCTTCATGTATTGCCTCCTCACCCCCAGGGTAGGATACACCGTCTGGCAGGCGTGAGAAGCTATTCAGCCAAGGTTAACCTTGGCCTTGAGCATGTCTTTAGCCAGACTCTGACGGGCCTCTATTGCACAGTTGTCTGGATGCCTGTACAGGCTCGTGAGCATCTAAAAGGCTTGTGGTCATTGCGAGCATCGCAGGATGCGAAGCAATCCAGATGGCCCTACCCCGCCGATAGTTTGGTGGATTGCTTCGTCGGCCTCTGGCCTCCTCGCAATGACGGCGGTTCCCAGAGAGACGGGTTGGCGAGCCGTTTCACCGACTTTCGATTTGGGTTGTATACTCAAGTTACGCAACCCAGAAAAAAGACGATAGAATGGGGGCCTTCTGGTGCAACAGGAGACCCCAAGATGAGTATAACCCCGTTGGCGACGTACCTGGAAGCGATGCTGGTGTCAGTCGATAACCAA
>FWPV01002784.1_pt1 | contig 41587 bp, 25 predicted proteins | sample 2228371 | NCBI WGS metagenome assembly FWPV01 (sample SAMEA103939776, study PRJEB20133) | metagenome
TGTTTCTTGGCTGATTGTCTTTGGCTCATCCTTACATTGTACCGCACTTGGTAAAATACTGGCCGCAATACCGCAGCACTCGCAGTTTGACATTTTAGCAAAGGCTTAACTTGTATCTACTCTCTTCACTCTTCTCCCCCCGCCACCGGCAACGTGAACCAGAATGTGCTCCCCTCGCCGACGTCGCTGACGATGCCGACATCCCCGTGTAGCTTTTCGACGATGGCGGCCATATCTAGCGGGCGCGTGGGCACATCTTCGATTTTCCGCACACTGGACAACAGGAGCAATTCGTCAATGATGTTGCTCATCTGGTAAGGGAATCATCGCCGTGTTTCTAATTTCTGATTACCAATTACCAATCCCTTGTTCCAGATCCGCGATGATGTCCTCGACGTCTTCCAGACCAACGGCGAGACGCACCAGCCCGTCGCTGATGCCGGAGGCAATCCGCGTCTCGCGCGGCACGCTGCGATGCGTCGTGCTGGCGGGGTGCGTGATGAGCGTCCGCACATCCCCCAGGCTGACGGTGAGCGCGCACAACCGGATGCGATTGAGCAGCCGCGCGCCGGCCTCCACGCCGCCCTTCAGCTCGAAGACGACGACGCCCCCACCGCCGCCCGGCATCTGGCGCTGCGCCAGCTCGTATTGCGGGTGCGCCGGATGCCAGGGATAGCGCACCCAGGCCACGCCTGGATGGTCGTGCAGCCATTCAGCGATGCGCAGGCTGTTGGCGTTGTGCCGCTCCATGCGCAGCGGTAGGGTCGTCATCCCCCGCGCGATGAGCCACGCATTGAACGGGCTGATGCAGCCGCCGAAGTTGCGGATCGGTCCTTTCAGCACGCGCGTGACGAACTCCGCCGGTCCCGCCACCGCGCCGCCCATCGCGTCGCCGTGCCCGCCGAGGAACTTGGTGGCCGAATGGACGACGACGTCGATGCCCAGGTCGATGGGACGCTGGTTCACCGGTGTGGCGAAGGTGTTGTCGAGGATCGTGAGGATACCGCGCGTGTGGGCGATTTGGGCGATGGCGGCAATGTCGTTGAGCGCGAGGGTGGGGTTCCCCGGCGTCTCCAGGTAGATGGCGCGCGTCTCCGGACGGATGGCGGTCTCGAAGGCTGCCGGGTCGGTGGCTTCCGCAAGCGTCGTCTGTACACCGAAGCGCGGCAGGTCTTTGGTGACGAAGTGGTACGTGCCGCTATACAACCCTGTCGTGGCGACGATGTGCCTGGGGCCGTCGTCCTGCAGCGCCGCGAGCAGCGCACTGCTGACCGCCGCCATGCCCGAAGCTGTCGCCACGGCTTTCTCCGCGCCTTCCAGCGCCGCGATTTTACGCTCCAACACCTCAATCGTCGGATTGCCCCAGCGCGTGTAGATGGGCTGTCCCTCCGTCTCGAAGGCGTGAGCCGCCTCTTCCGCGCTCTCGAAGAGATACGTGTTCGCCATGTGGATCGCCGGCGTCACGTCGCGCGGTTCAAGTTCCATGCCGGTGTGAATTGCTGTAGTGTGTATGCCTCGTTTCATCTTAGTCCTCAGTCGTTAGTCGGATAGTCGTTAGTCCAAAGTCGAAAGTCCAAAGCTAAACGTCGCCTGATTCCCAGTTACTGATTCCCAATCCCCGGTTACTGATTCCCAATCCCCAGTTACCGATTACCAATCACCAATCACCCAATCTCCAATCCCCGCAATTTGTCTTCGGAGGCGAGGACGACGATTTCATCATCGGGGGTGAGGATACACGTGGGGTCCGGTGGAATGTGGACTTCGTCTCCGCGGATGTGCAGTAGGACGGTTAGATTCTCCTCGCGGGTGAGGGCGGTGATGATGGCGCGGTCCAGGCGAGAGCCGGCTTCGACGGTGAGGTGGGCGATGCTTTGCGGGGCGCCGAACTGCGCGCCGCTGACGGTCACGGGCTGCACGACGTGCATATTCAGCGCCTCCGCCACGAAGAGCGGCGCGGCAATCGCCGAGGTACTGTAGACGGCGTCAATGGCGAAAGCGCGCCGCAATTGTTCGCCTAATGATTCCTCAAAGATGCGCATCACCACGCGCAGTCCAGGGACCAGTTCGCGGGCGCGCAGCAGCGTCTCGAAGTTCACCATATCGTCTTCGCTGCACGCGACGAGGGCGCCGGCGGCGCGCAGGCCGGCCTGTTCCAGGACCGCGTGCTGGCGAAAATCGCCGTAGATCACCGGCACGCCGCGCCCGTGGAGTTGCTCGACCAGGGCCTCCGGCGCGAAGTTGAGCGCGACGACCGGCTGGCGCAGGGCCAGCAGTGCGTTGACCACGCGATAGCCCGTGTGCTGGATGCCGCACACGAGAATCGGCTTTGTGGCAGCATCGTCTCGGCGTTTGCGCGCCAACTCGCCCGCGCGCTCCATTTCGGCGAAAACGAAGAGCGTGTCGCCGGCTTGCAGCCTCGTCTCATTCTCCGGCTCGACGCATATCTGCCCGGCACGTTCCAGGCAGACGACAGTCACATCATAAGCATCTGCCGTTGCGCCGAGTTGTGTTCCCACCAATGGCGACGTCGGATCCAGTGTGAGTTTGGTCAGGAAGTAGGTGTGGCCTTTGAGATCGAAGGTTTCCAGCACGTCCATACCGATCGCCGCGTGCGCGAAGGCCGCCGCTGCCACCGCCGACCGGCTGATGACGGCTTTCACGTCAAACGTCTCTTGAATCTCGTCGGCGATGCTGTCTTCGAAGAGCCGCAGCACGATGCGTGCTTGCGGATTCAGTTCACGGACGTGGAAGACGACCTCGATGTTCACGAGGTCCTGATTGGTGCAGGCGAGCACCGCTTGCGCGCGGGGGACGCCGGCGCGGCGCAGCACTTCTTTGTCGTGAACATCGCCGATGATGCACGGCATCCCGCGTTCGATGAGGATGGTCACCAACGGCGATGTTGTCGCATCAATGCCGACGACCGGCTGTCCCAGGTCGAGGAGTTGACCGGCGACGCGATAGCCCACACGTCCCAATCCGCAGACGACAATCGGGCGCTCCACCGTCGCCGCCAGCGCCTCCTGCCAGGCCTGTCCGCGCTCGCCCCGTACGAAAAAGACGCGCAGGATGTTGAGGATGTTCAACCCGAACGCCAGCAGCAGCGGGATGCCGATCAGCGGCACGATGACGAAGTAAATGTCGAGCGCGGGGCTGTCCGGCATATCGGCGAAAGTGACCTGGAATGCAATCATGTTCAGCACAGCGTACACCGACTTGACGTAGGTGATCGGGATGTCGCCGGGCATCAGGCTGTGGTTGTAGGTCTCCTCGAAGAGCAAGGCCGTCAGCGCGACGCCCACGACCAAAACCGCGCTCACCTTCCAGGGGAACAGGCGCGTGAACACCCGCAGGTCTTGGCAGAATTGCCGCCACCAGCGGGCGCCCGCGAACTTTCGGCGACGTTGTGTGCGTGTTTTCATTGAATCAGCGAATGGCAAACCGGCAACGAGTAATGAGTAACGAGTAATGAGTAACGAGTAACCAGTAACCAGTTACCAGTTACCAGTAACCAGTTACCAGTTACCGATTACCAGTTACCAGTTACCGATTACCGAAACCCACACCCAAAGTGTACTCTGACTTGTCAGCCGCGCAACTGGCTATATTGCCAAACCCTTCTTTTGCGCGTAGTACGTATAGTCGCCCGCGTATTCGGTCAGACTGGCATCTTCTAGTTCGATGATACGGTCGGCGATGCGGTTGAGGAAGTAACGGTCGTGCGAGATCACGAGCACCGTCCCCTCGAACTCCTCCAACGCCTGTTCTAGCACTTCGCATGACGGCAGATCGAGGTTGTTCGTCGGCTCGTCGAGCAGCAGGAAGTTTGCGTCCGAGAGCATCAGCTTGGCGAGTTGTAAGCGGCTGCGCTCCCCGCCCGACAGGGTGGAGACGGTGTCCCGCGTGCGCTGGTACGGGAAGAGAAACCGCCGCAGGAAGTTCACCGCCGCGTGCTCCGACATCGACTTCGCGTCCCAGATCTCCTCAATAAGCGTGCGGGTAGGATCGAGCGTCTCGTGCTGCTGTGCGTAGTAGCCAATCCGCACGCTGGGGCCGATCTTGATGACGCCGCTGGTTGGCTCTTCCTGTCCCAGGATGCAGCGAAACAGCACGCTCTTGCCGCTCCCGTTCGCGCCGATGAGGCCGACCCGTTCCCCGTGCCAGATCAGCAAGTTTAGACCAAGCAGCACGATTTTCTCCCCCATGTCTTGCGAGGCGAAAATCTTGTCGAGGTTGATGATCTCCAGGACTTTCTTTGATCCACGCCAGCCGTTCAGTTCCAACCCCATTTTCTCGCGCTCGAAGATTGGCTTTTCGATTTTGTCCATTTTATCGAGCATCTTCTGGCGCGAGCGGGCCTGGCGGATGTGGCGCTCGTCGATGACGATGCTGGCCCAGTACTCGAAGCGCGCAATCGCCGCCTCGATACGCGCGATTTCCTTCTGTTGCGCGGCATAGAGCTGTTGCTGGCGCAGCAAGCGCAACTGTTTCTCGGTCGAATAGGCCGAGTAGTTGCCCTGGTAGAGCGCCAGCTTGCGATCCTCGAGTTCGGCGATGTGCTCGGCGACCTCGTCCAGCAGATAGCGGTCGTGCGAGACGATGATGACCGCGCCGGAGAAATTATGGATGAAGCGTTCCAGGTAAACCTTACCTGCCAGGTCGAGATGGTTGTCGGGTTCATCCAACAGCAGTAGATCGCACTGGATGGCGAGCAGTTGCGCCAGGCCGAGCATCTTCTTCTGCCCGCCGGAGAGCACCGCCACCGCCAGATCGAAATCGGCCTCGGCGAAGCCGACGGTTTGCAGCGCCTGTTTGACGCTGCTCTCGTAGCGGTAGCCGTCCAACTGCTCGTAGGCTTCCTGCGCGCGGGTATGCGCCGCCAGCACGCGCGCGAACTCGCGCTCGTCCGCGTAGACGGCGGGATCGCCCATGCGCGCTTCCAGACGGCGCATCTCGGCTTCGAGGCGGTGGATGTCGGCGTTGGCGCTCAGGGCGGCTTCCCATACCGTCGCCGGCCCGCCGTCTTCGACGGGGACAAAGCGCGGTTCCTGCGCCAGATAGCCGATGCGTGTCTTGTGGCGGATGAGATAGCCGCTATCGGGCTGCAATTCCCCGGCAATCAACCGCAGCAGCGTGGACTTCCCCGCGCCGTTCGGCCCGACCAGCCCGATCTTCTGCCCGGCCTGGATCTCCCACGAGAGGTTGTCCAGCACCAACAGCGGGCCGTGGTGATAGGTGACTTTATCGACATTGACGATGATCTGACTCATATTCTCCCTCCTGGATGCAATGTGGGCCTGTGCGGTTTTTCTGTCAGCAGATTGAGCAGATTAAGCAGATTGGTTGCTGGTAGCAGAAAATCTGCTCAATCTGCTGATCAAAATTAGTCGCACGGCGGCCATGGCAGTCTCGCGCGCACGGCACAGGAAGGGTCAGGAGAAAACAAAAAGCCGCAGACGCGAGCGCGCCCACGGCTCTGAACAGATAAACGAATGAAATGCAAGTGTTGTTCGCAGGCGCACCTAAAAACGGTGCGCTGCGCTGAAACAGACGACGCCTCGCAGCATCAAAACTGTGTATCCAATCGAAAAGCGAATCATGTCTTACCTGCCTTTACGAGCGGGATTATACCACGAATTTGAGAATGGGCGAATGGCGAATGGCGATTGGCAAATGGCGAATGGCGAATGGCGAATGGCGAATGAGACATAACGGCTATTGCCTGTATCTTGTCTTCTGCATCTTGCCTTTTGCCCCTTACTCTTTACTCTTTACTCTTTACTCTTGCATCTTGCATCTTGCATCTTGCATCCTGCCTCTTTCAAGTAAAATGACGAGAGATGACACATTATCGCGAATTCTTTGCGCAAAGCTGGCCCTTGCTACAGCAGGCGGCGCTGTATCGGCCCGATCCGAATCCGACGTTCGGCAATCCGGCGTTCGCGGCGGCGAGTTTCCGCGCGCTGATCGTGCGGTTGTCGCCCTTCCGCGACGTGGATCGCTCGACGCCGCACCTGTTCCTCTTCCAGGCCGTGCGCCGTGCGCTGCCGGATGCCTACATCGATCTGGCATTCTTCCCGCCGCAGTACGACCGCGAGCGGTTGCTGGCGGCGGGTGTACCGCTGTTGATGGGGACACAGTCCTGGCGCGGCAGCGAGGATTTCGACGTGGTGTTGATCTCCAACGCCTACACGCTGGAGTTGATCAATCTGCCGTATCTGCTGCACCATTCCGGCGCGCCCTTGCTCGCCAGCGAGCGTGATGAAGCCTGGCCTCCGCTGATCCTGGGCGGCTCCAATGCGATGGCGGCGCAGGCGATCGTTACGGAGAGCGGCGACTGTGTGGCGGACGCGCTTTTCTTCGGCGAGGGGGAGCGCGAGGTGGAGACGCTTGTGCACATCCTTGCGGAGCACGCCGCGTTGTCCAAGCGCGAGCGGTTGTTGCACGCGGCTAAGTCGGTGACCGGCCTCTGGGTCGCCAACGGGCCACCCGACCAACCGGTGAAGAAGGCCGTGTGCGCCGATCCGCGTGTGGCTGATCTCCTGACCGAGTATCCCCTGCTGGACAGCCCCGAAGCTGCGACCGCCAAATTGCAGGTGAACTATGGCTGTCCCGCGTTCTGCACGTTCTGCTTCGAAGGCTACGAGCGCAAGCCGTACCGCGAACTGGCGGCGGAGGCGATTCTCGCGGCGGCGCGGCAGATCAAACAGCAACAAGGGCCGGACGAGGTCGATCTCTACAGCTTCAACTTCAACACGCACGCGGACATTATGGCGCTGCTCCTGGCGCTCAATCGTCTATTTGACCGCGTGAGCTTCAAGAGCCAGCGTGTGGATGTGTTGGCAACGCTGCCGGTTCTGTTGGAAGCCGAAGTCATCGCCGACAAGCGCAGCTTCACGCTCGGCATCGAAGGCATCAGCCGGCGGATGCGCGCCTTCTTGCACAAGAGCCTCGACGACGCCGAAATCGAGGGCGTGCTGGCCCGCTTGCTGCGGCAGAAGATCCGCGAGATCAAGCTCTTCTACATCCTCACAGGCCACGAGACTGAGGGCGACCTGGACGAATTCCGTGCTTTCGTGAGTCGTCTGAAGGCTGTGCATCAGCGCGCGAATCGTGGTGTGCGGCTCATCTTCAGCTTCGGGCTGCTGGTGCGGATGCCGTTCACACCGCTGCGCTATGATCGCCTTTTTCTCGACGAAGCCGAATGGCGGCAGATTGTCGGCCCGGTGAAATCGGCGTGCGAGACCAACGGCTTCGAGTTCCGGCTGGCGGCCGAGTGGGATGCGTACGCCGCCTCGCAGGTGCTCGCGTTGGGTGGGCATTGGCTGCACGAACCGGTGTTGCGACTGGCGCGTGAGGGTCATTTCTATGATATCGCCCTCACGCCTGGTTATTGGGATGCGCTGCGGGCGTGGATGATCGAGCACGGGCAGTGGACTGAGCCGTTCCTCGGCGAAAAAGGGCCGGAGTATGCCTTTCCGCTGGCCTTTGTGCGCTCGGACATAACATCGCGTTTTCTCTATCAGCAATACCAGCTGGCGCGCGCGGGCGAGGATACCGGTTACTGTTTGGGCAGCGCGTGTCTGGCGTGCGGCGCGTGTACGGATGCGGCGCAGCGAGCTGCGATCACGGAACATGGAATGGCACAGCCGGGCGGGTTATATCTGCGCGAGTTGGAGGACGTGATGCGCGCCAAATGGCGGCTCAAGCCGGTTTACGCGCGATTCAGACTGCCGCCCGAAGTCGCCGGCCGCGATCCCGCCTGGCTCAACGCCTGGGTCATGCGGGCGTTGCTCGCGCAGTATCCCGATCTGCTCGACAACCTGCTTTCGGTCGAAGAAAGCCTTTTCACCACAAAGGACAACCGCCGCCGCTTCGCCAATCTCTACGGTGAAACCGTCTTCGCTCTTAAAGCCTGGGATGCAACGCAACTACTCCATATCTTGGCTAGCGAGGACTCTCCCCCCCGTCTACCGCCTACCGTCTACCGTCTACTTTTCCTGGGCTGGGCAGAAGGTTTCGAAACGGGCACATTCGCCCGGGCCGAGTTGGTGCTCACGCTTCCTGTCGTGCATTTCCCGGATGCTGGAGCGCAATTGCGACGCTTCTTGCACGCAGCGTATGCGCCGGTCAACGTGCGGAGGGTGGGGGAGGCTTACGTCTTTGACGTGCCCGAAAAGGCATTGAAGAAGAAGCTGCTTTTCGAAGGCGAATTCAGCCAGGACGAAACGACGTTCTCTGCGCGGCTCATCGTTGGCCCGAAGTTCGAGTTGCTGGATTATCTGCGTTCTTTCCCAGCGTCAGAGCGGTGGCGCGAGGCGCGGATAGAAGTGAGGAAGTTGTGGGTTTCGGGTTGACGGTAACAGATAACAGGTAACTTGTAACGGGTAACTGGTTACTTGTTGCCGGTTTACCATTCGCCATTTGCCGATTCTTTCATTCGCTGATTCTCTATGAACCGATACTTTATTCCAGCACGCGAAACTCGCGCCGAAATCGTCGTGGTCAACTCGCGCTTTATCGCGACGGCGGCGCCGGTCTTTAGCGTGGACGAGGCCAAGGCGTTTGTGGCGCGCATCCGGGCCGAGTTCGCCGATGCCTCACACAACGTCCCGGCGTTTGTGATTGGGCACGGCAGTTCCGTCATCGCGCATTGCAGCGACGACGGCGAACCGTCTGGGACGGCGGGACGTCCGGCGCTGGCGGTGTTGCAGGGCAGCGGCCTGGGCGATGCGGCGGTGGTGGTGACGCGCTACTTCGGCGGGACGAAGCTCGGCACGGGCGGACTGGTGCGCGCGTACAGCGAAGCCGTCCGCGAGGTGCTGCGCGCGCTGCCGCTCGCGGAGCGCGTCCCCACGCATACGGTGCTGATCGTCGTCCCCTACAATCTGTTCGAACCGGCGCGCTTGCTTGTGGCCGAACATCGCGGCGAAATCCTGGACGAGGATTTCGCCGGTGACGTGACGTTGACCGTGCGTTTTGCCGTGGAACATTTCCCGGCGTTCCAGGCGGCGTTGCGGGAGCTTTCCGCCGGGCGGGTGGCGGCGGAGATCGTCGAGACCGATGAGGCGACGATTATGCCGGTCGAGCACCGTTTGTGTTTGTGAGGGGTGGCCGGCGGTAGGGCCGGCGGGACACATGGCTCCGTGTACTATGAGAGTTTATGTCTGCGAGTGGCAACGTAACCACTCAGGGGGGTGTCCATTTCACCGTAGAGGACGCGGAGGGCGCAGAGATTTCGGAGGCAAAATGCTGCCAAATTGCCCCCAAGTCCGCCCATCCATCTCAGTGGTCTCTCTGCGACCTCGGCGGTGCAAGATTTATGACCTGCTGAGCAGTTACTTTTAAGTGTGATTTGCAGTCGGGGCGTAGGGATTTGAACCCTAGACCTCACGGACCCGAACCGTGCGCGCTACCAAACTGCGCTACGCCCCGTACGCCGGAGATTATACTCTACTTCCGGCTTTTGACAAGCGTATTGACACAGATTTACGCCGACTTTATCGGCGAAAGTCTGCGCGAATCTGCGTATAGTTTTAGAGCACTGCGTCGCTCCTGTATTTTCGGCACAGATCGAGAGGCTGCCGGCAAGAGACATGCTACGTAAATCGCAATGGCTTGCGATTTAATCGTTGTACCTCTTGCCGTTTTGTTTGATGCTGCTATGATAACGGCATTTGGACACGGAGGGAAAACATGTCGGTATGGCAGGCGATCTTCTTGGGTATTTTGCAAGGGGCAACCGAGTTCTTGCCCGTGAGCAGTTCAGGACATTTGGTGATCGTGCCCTATCTTCTGAAGTGGCCTGATCCCGGATTGGCGTTGGATACCATCCTGCACCTGGGGACGCTGGTGGCACTTCTGGCTTGTTTCTGGGACGAGTTGTGGCATTTAGTCAAGGCTGCCTGGCATAGTTTGCGGCTGCGCGTGCTGGATGATCCCAACGCACGCCTGGCCTGGGCCATTGTGCTGGCCACTATTCCCGGCGCGCTCATCGGCTTTTTGCTGGAAGACCATTTTGAGCGCTTGTTCGGCATGCCGAAAGCCGCCGCAACGTTTTTGCTGGTCACCGCTTTGCTGTTGGTGCTGGCAGAGTATTTCTCGCGGCGCGAATTGCCGTTGACGGTCATGTCATGGTGGCATGCCCTGCTGATCGGACTGGCGCAGGCATTGGCGATTGCACCTGGATGGAGCCGTTCCGGCACTACGATCGCTGCCGGCATGTTGCTCGGCTACCGCCGCCCGGAGGCAACCCGCTTTAGCTTTCTGATGGCCATCCCCATTGTCTTGGGAAGCGGCCTCTACCAGTTGTTGAAAATCTTCCGGAGTGGGGTGGGTGCGGCCAATCTCCCGGTCTTGGCCGCCGGCTTTCTGGCTGCTGCCATAATCGGCTATCTGGCGATGGCCGGCTTATTGCTGTTGGTACGCCGCCGTGGTCTCTGGCCCTTTGCCGTCTATTGCGCGGCGTTGGGCATGCTGGTGCTGCTGGGAGTGCTTGGGTGAAACAGCGTCTCACGCTGGGCTTGCTGTTGTTGGGCGTCCTGACAGGCTGTACGACCCCGGCGCTCCTTGTCCCTACGCCCACACCTCTGCCGGCTTCAGGAACACCTCAGCTTGTGCAAGTTGCTTGTCCTGAAAATCTCGTCCCTTTGCTGATGGCCCTGGGAGCTGCCTATCGGCGCGAAGAAGCCGATGTGCAGGTCGTGGTCATAGAGCGTGCCGATCCCCTGGCCTATCAAGCCCTGACCAATGGAGATGTAAACATCGCAGCCTTGACCTGGCTGCCCACCGTGGTGACCGACACCTTATGGTCCGCCCCTTTTGCCCGTGATGGCTTGGCTGTGGTGGTCAATCCACGCAATGGGTTACCGGGTTTAACATTGGAACAGTTGCGCCTGCTCTTTGGAGGGCGGGTCGAGGATTGGGCCAACTGGGGTGGACTGCCGGGAGCGCCACAACTTATCAGCCGTGAGGATGCCTCCGGTGATTTCAATTTTTTCCAGGCGCAGGTGATGCGTGACAGTCGGGTTGCCCTGACGGCTTTGCTGGCGCCGACCAGTGCTGCCATGCGCGAACTGGTTGCCGGGGAACCACTGGCGGTTGGGTATCTTTCGACCGCGTGGCTGGACGAGAGTGTGCGCGCGTTGACCGTTGAGGGCATCCCTCCGGCTAACGAGACCATTGCTGCCGGATTATATCCGCTATCCCGTGACCTTCTTCTTATAACGATAGGTGAGCCACAGGACGCCACCCGTCATTTTGTTCAGTGGGTACGTGCTCCGCAAGGACAGCGCATTGTTGCTGCCCAGCGTTTTGTCCCTTTGCCTTAAGGGGGGGCACGCGGTTTGTTTCATTGGACGGGATTACTCTTCGCCGTTGAAGAAACGATAGACCAGTTGCCCGATGGTGGCGAAAGTCGGCGTGCTTTCACTCCAAACCAACCACGTCGGTTGGTACAAGTACACCACCAGCAGGAGATCGGTCTGAGAGCCATACACCAGGGCAATGTCCGCGTGAGTTTTGCCGGACCAACCGTGCTCATGGGCCATGCGGAGGCCTGCGGGCATGCCCACGCTCAACAAGGCGTTGCCCGGATTGTTCTCCAGGCTTGTGAGCACAGCTTGACATTCCGCCACGGTGATTTTCTGCGGATAGACGGCGCGTAGAAATCCTCCGCCCTTGCTGCAGTGATACAACCCTTCCAGCAACAAACCGGTTTCGAGCGGCGTAGTCTGCAACAGCGGGCTGGGATGGGTTTGACTATCTGCGCTGGCGATGGCGGCAATATCCGGCGGGATGGCGGCGCTTGCAACGCCGTAGGGCGCCGCGATGAAGGTGTTGCGTAAACCCAATCCCCATAACAGATTGGTCACCTGTAAGGCCCCGCTGTAGGCATCTCCCGCACCGAGTTGGGTGAGCAGCAGGTTGGCTGTTGTGTCATCGTTCTCGGCAAAAAGGGCATTGACGGCGCTCATGCCGGCTTGCGGCGGCGTGTCGAGAGCTGCATACAGGCCGGTAGCGATGGCGATCTTCAGCGCCCCCACGCCCGAAAAAACTACCCGGCAATTATAGCAAAATTCCTCGCCGTGCTGCAAATCCTTGGCGAAGATACCCGCCACGCCGTTGAACTCGCGCAGCGCAGCCTCGAGCGCTTGATGCAGGACGAAGATGGCCGCCTGGGGAGCAGGTTCAACCTTGACCACGAGATGGACTTCGCGGTCCTGCGGTTTGGCAGAAAGGATGGCTTTAATCAGCAGAGGCAGCGAGGCTTGAACGTCGAGTGTAGTTCCATCCTGGGGGGGGCGGAAGGTCCCCGCTTCGGGCAGGAGAACGGCGTTCTGCGGGGGATGATCGTATTTCTGGGCGATGCGGGCCAGAAAAGCGTCAACACGTTCACGCGAGTAGCTGACGACCGCGACCACCTCCTGGGCTTCCGGTTCATCGCGGCGGATCTGGCGCAGGAGGTAATGAAGGAACTCCTGTGTGCCGGTACGTGTGGCCAGGGCCTCATCGAGGTTTTCTTCGGTCGCTGCCATATCGAGCGACAACTCCACCATCTCCGGGAGCAGAAGTGGGGTGAGTTTGTTACCGTAATATACCGTGATAGGCCGTGTGTACGCCAGTGCAATAGCATTCAATGCCTGCTCGCGCGTCATGCCGCCCATGGGCAGGCCGTTGATCGTTAAGCCGGGCGGCAACATCACCCGACTCGATTGCCAGTTTGTATAGGCCCAGGCGCCGCCAAGAATGATAGCACTGAGCAGAATGAAAATCGGCCATGCCAATCTAGGTTGCCCTTGCGTCAAGCCAACGTCACCTCACTGTTTCCTTTACAAGAGTGCTAAAGGTGGGGCGCACCTTAAGTACGCCCCACCTGGTTTGCTTAAGTCCTGAGTATATATGGAATTGGTAAGTCCGTCAAATAGCCGGGGAACGGCTTCTGCTTGTTTTATCGCAACTGCTCAGCAGACCACATGAGTTACCCTCTCCACCAAAGATGAAAATGGCGCGGCAGGAGAGCTATTTTCAGATTTCGTACACGGATTTCACGGAACACACGGATTTTTATTTTTATCCGTGAAATCCGTGGTGCTCCGTATACTATTGGAGTTTAAGTGCGCAAGTGCCAACATTTTCGGAATAGATTTCACCGTCGAGATCGCCGAGAACGTCGAGAGAGCAAAGAAATCTTTGCGTTCTCCGCACACGCTGCGCTCACCTTGTCAGTTTGAGGCGCGACTTCGTCAGGTAATTACACCAATAATTTTAGACAATGGTCAAAATCGGATTATAATGAGTGTAACTTGCGCCCGGCGGCGGAATTGTGACGCTTGGCGGTACGCTGACTCTGCCACGTAGGGGCATGAGTTTTTCTTGCTGCCCGTGTGCTTTATTTCTGGCGGAGGGCTGTATGATCCCGGACGATAAGGAGACTCTGTATGGACGCGGAGATGGAATTATCCTTTGAAGATGCTTTGAACGAGCTTGAGACCGTTGTGCAAAAGCTAGAAGACGGGACTCTCGACCTGAATCAAACGGTTGTCCTTTATCGGCGCGGACGCGCGCTGGCGGCTCATTGCCAGCGCTTACTGGATACCGTCGAGTTACGGGTTCAGCAACTGGCTTCCACCGGCCCAGAGGGCCAAAATGCAAACGGCCCGACCGGCGCGGAATTGAGATAGGTATCGTGACTTCTGTAACTTTTGCTAGAAAGGGCGCAATGCTGTGGGTTATGAATTTTTACCCTCCCTCTTAACGGCAATTCCCGGCACGGTTGTCTATCATTTGCTTGTGCTGTTGGGCCTTTTGGCGGCAGCGGGGATCGTGGTGACAGAATGGCGTCACACCCGGAGCGCCGAATTGAAGCCTTATCTCATCGCACTGGGTGGCACTATGACGGTTCACTTCCTCTCAACGCTCCTTGCGCCGTTCCACTTTCAGACCGATGCACTGATAGCGATCCTCAGCGCACCGTTTCTGTACGCCGGCGATTTACTCGCCATCCTCCTGTTGACATGGGCATTGGGCCGGCAACTGTGGGGGCGTCGGACAATGTCTTTGCTTTTCGGATTGGTGTTGGGGTGGGGAATTTTGTTTATCACCGCTTCCTTTCTTTGGTATAGAGATGCCCTGCACCAGCCTTTAACCTACAATGTGCACTCATGGCAAGTCCCACTATGGTACGCCCTGTCGGCCATCATCGCTTTGGCCGGCGCCATCCTCTTCTTCCGTACCCAGGAACAGGGAAGCAACATCTTCTCGGCCTTGATCTTGTTTTTCTTAGGCAGTGGGGCGTTATTGGGATTACTGGGTTCGCAGTTCCTGGGAGCACCGTTACCTGTCGGCGAAGGATTAGGGCGACTGCTCGCCTTGATAGGCTATCCCCTCTTTGCTGTTTCTCTCTACCACTCTGCCTTGCAGGATTTGGCTTCGTACCGCCAGGATTTGCATGATCTCAGCGAAGAAGCCTTGCGTCAGAGTCAGGAGTTGCTTTTCCTCATCGAAGCAACCCGTTCGATCGGCGAACAGTTGGACTTGCATGGGATGCTCGAAAAAGTAACGGATAGTGTGGCGATGGCTTTGCGGGCCGATGCGATCGCTATCCTGCTCACCGAAGAGACGAATCCTGAGGTGCTCAACCTGGTGGCCCTCTATCGTCTTCTGGGCGGCAAGATCGAGGTCCCGCAACAGATCGCCCTGCGGGATTATCCCAACTTGAAGTTTGCTTTGCGTAAACAGCCATTGATCTTTGGCCCCGGCGAGGAAATCGTACAATTACGCTCGCTGTTTGATTTGCTGGGTGTGCCGGAGAAAGGCCCCTTGCTGATCCAACCCCTTCTGCGGCAAGAGCGGGTGATGGGCGTACTGGTGGCCTATAAGGCACCCGCCAAGGGACGCTTTTCGGCAGAACAGGAGCTTTTGGCGACTACCATTGCGGTGCAGATTGCCGGCGCGGTCGAGAATCAGCGGCTGTATACGGCGGTCGCCGCGCAGGCCCAGGAGCTGGGCCGCCTGCTCAAAGTACGCGAGGCCGAGTTGCGCCGCCAAGACGCCATTCTGGAAAGTATGGCCGAAGGCATTCTCGTTATGGACATGCGGGGACGCTTTATTTTGCTGAATCAAGCTGCCGAGCGCATCCTGGGCCTCCAACGTGACGTTGTGCTCGGCAAGACGATCAAAGAAGTTTTCTCGCTGGCGGAGCTGAAGAGCGAGTTCGATCCAGAGTTCCTTGTGAACCTGCGTCAGCCTTTCCAAACGGTCTTCCACCTCGGAGACCGTCATATTCGCCTCAGTGCCGCGCCGGTTCTGTCGAAAAATGCGGAGTATCTCGGCGTGGTGACCGTCTTGCAGGACATCAGCCGTGAGTATCTGGCCGAGCAATCGAAGCGCGATTTTATCAGCAGCATCTCCCACGAATTGCGCACCCCACTGACGGCGATCAAGGGCTATACCGAAGTGATACTCTCCGGCATGGCCGGTGAACTCCCCCCCGCCTTTGCACAATTCCTGAGCGTGATCCGCAACAACACCTTGCGCATGGCCTCATTGACCGATAACATCATCTCCGTCGCAGAAATTGAGCAAGGCCGGGTGGGATTACATTACGAAGTGGTTGACCTTCTCGCCATTGTGCGTGAAGTGATCAACCGTTACCGCGAACGGATCACGGAACGCATGTTGCACATTCAGCAAGACTTGCCCGCCGATATGCCACTCGTTGAGGTTGATCCCCACCGCCTGCGCTTGATTCTGGACAACTTGTTGAGTAATGCGATAAAATTTACCTATCCCGATGGCCAGATTATCATCGGTTGCCGACCCATCTACGGCACTTTAGGGCAGCCGACTTACTTCTCCATCTGGGTCTCGGACACCGGCGTGGGGATCCCCCTGAACGAACAGGCTCACATCTGGCAACGTTTCTATCGGGTCAACAACCCCTTGAGCCTTGAAGCCGGCGGGTTGGGGATCGGCCTGGCCATTACCAAGGCCCTGGTCGAAGCGCACGGCGGACGGGTTTGGGTGGACAGTGCCCTTGAGCAGGGCAGTACCTTCACCATTCTGCTGCCTATTAAACGAGGACTGCGCGTGGAACAAGATGTGGAGATCCCCAAGTGAGCCGACACCCACAAGCTGCTTTTGTTGTGCTTTGTCATGAAGACGGTACCCCCTTGCCGCTGCGGGTGCGGCGTTGTGATACGTTCCTCTGTCGCTTGCGCGGCTTGACCTTTCGCCGTGCTTTGTCGCCGGACGAAGGATTGCTCTTCGTCGAGCGCGTGGCAAGCCGGATAGGGACTTCCATCCACATGCTTTTTGTCTTTTTCCCTATCGGCGTGGTGTGGCTGGCCACCGATGGGACGGTTGTGGATGTCCGCGTGGCGAAACCATTCCGCCCCTACTACGCGCCCCGCGCCCCGGCCCGCTATTATCTCGAAGGGCCGCCGGCGTTATTGCACTGGGTCCGCCTGGGCGAAAGACTGACCATCCGCACAGAATCGGTGTGAAACTGTGAGTCAATCCTGGGATTGTGAAGCGGTCATAGGGCGATCCCTCCCACTTTTCTTGCGACAACCCGGCATGACGCTGTGGAAGGGCAAGAAATTGTGGATCATGCTTATCGGCCTGTGGGCATGCTTGCCACAGGTTGCGCGTGCGCAAGAAGTCGGCCAACCGGATCCGCCCTTGACTTACGTTGTGCAGCCACGGGATACGCTGGCGACCATTGCGGCGCGATTTGGCACCGACATCACGACGCTCCAGCAACTCAATGCGCTGCAGGACCCGCGTCACCTGTATGTGGGACAGCGATTAGACTTGCCGGTAGCGGCGATGCCCCGGCGAACGGCGTATGGTGTGGCTTTGGGCGATACGCTCATCGTGTTAGCGCAGCGGGCCGGCGTCCCCTGGGAGAGCGTGGCCCAGGCTAACCGACTGCTGAATCCGGGGCAACTACGGGTTGGACAGGTGCTCTATCTGCCCGAATTGGGGCCTATGCGTTCGTTCATCACCGCAACGTCCGTAGACAGCCGCATAGCGCTGGCGTTGCGCTATCGTGTCCCCTACTGGATGCTGTTGCGCCGGCAGCTCTATCCCCTCTATGACGGCGCAGTGTTTCTGCGCCCTGATGCCGAACCGTCGCCGGCGTTGCCTTACCCCGTGGTTGCCTTAACCTCGACTCCCCAACCGACGTTGCAAGGCCAGACCGCGTTTTTCGCCCTTGAAACTGCCACACCGGCCACCTGTGAGGTGACTTACCTGGATGTGACCGAAAAATGTTATGCTCAGGATGCCACCCGCTTCCTGGCCTTGCTCGGCGTGCCACCGCTTCTGACACCCGGCGCTTATGACGTGTCATTCCACATCCAATCTCCTGACGGTGAAACGCTGTTTGCCGTACCCCTGGTTGTTGCGGCCGGCCGCTACGACTACGAGCGCATCGATCTGCCGCCCGGTCGCCAGACCTTACTGGATGCATCCCTTTTGCAGCAAGAGCGGCTTAAAGTGGCGAAGCTACGGCAGCTACGCTCTCCGACGCGCATGTGGACATTGCCTTTTCGCTATCCCGTGGAGGCCGCCGTGACGTCCTATTACGGCGCGCGGCGCTCCTATGGCTATGGCTTCAACAGTTTTCACGAAGGCACCGACTTCCGCGCCGAGATCGGCGCACCGGTCTATGCGCCGGCCGCCGGGGTGGTTGTCTTGGCGGAACCCCTGGTGGTGCGGGGCAAGGCGATCTTAATTGATCACGGCTGGGGTGTTGTTTCCGGCTACTGGCATCTCTCGCGCCTTGACGTAACCGTCGGGCAGTCCGTCGCTCAGGGAGAGATCATCGGCGCGGTCGGCAATACCGGCTTGTCTACCGGGCCGCATCTGCATTGGGAACTGTGGGTCAACGGGATGGCGGTGAGTCCTTTACAGTGGGTGTACGGTCTTACCGAGGGGAAAGAGGCGGTGGATTGATGGTGCAGTTACACGCTTATCACCGCGCGGGATGGGACATCCGTTATTTTGCCCGTGTCTCTTCGACCAATACCCTGGCCCTGGAAGCAGGACAACAGGGAGCGGCGGAAGGACTGCTCCTTATCGCCGATGAGCAGACGGCCGGCCGTGGACGGTTGGATCGTCGCTGGGTGGCGCCGGCGGGAACGTCGCTGCTGATGTCGCTGCTTTTTCGGCCCGCAGCACCGTTCACCTATACTGCCCCGCGCATCACCATGCTGTGCGGCTTAGCGCTGGCCGAAGCAGTCGCTGAGGTCACGGGGGTGGCGGTGTACCTCAAATGGCCGAATGATCTCATCGTGGGGCGGGACGCGCGGTGGCGCAAGGTGGCCGGCATGCTGAGCGAAGTGGGCGGTGGTGCCGACGGCCCATCTTTCCTGATCGTCGGCATCGGCCTGAATGTGAATGTGCCCCCTGCTGTCTTGCCCGATCTGGCGCCCAATGCCACGAGCCTGTTGGCAGAAAGCGGACGATCTTTTGAACGCGCCGTGCTGCTCGATGCTTTCCTCACGCGGGTGGAGACGCATCTGGCCGCCTGGCGCGCCGGCGCCGATCCCCTGCGGCTATGGCGCCGGCGTTTAGCGTGGCTCGGCGAAGCCGTTCTCCTGCAAACACCGACTGCTACCGTTACCGGCATCGCCGAAGACGTGGATGATGAGGGCGCCCTGGTGCTGCGTTTGCCGGATGGCCGACGGCAACACTTCCCGGTGGGAGATGTGAGCCTGCGCGTTTGATTTTTGTAAGGGTGGTATAATCAAATCTGTTTGACAGAAATTTCCCAGGACTATTTTCAAGGGAGTACATCATGCGTTATCTAGTGATTTCGGATATTCACAGCAATTTCTCTGCTCTCCAGATGGTCTTGATTGACGGCCGGCCTTTTGATGCCGTGCTGTGCCTCGGCGATATTATCGGATACGGCCCGAATCCCAATGAGTGTGTAGAGCTTTTGCAGGAGCAATCGCTGACCTGTATTGCCGGTAACCACGATTGGGGTGCGATTGGACGGGCCGATTTGTTCGTTTTCAACAACGATGCACGTCAGGCACTCTATTGGACCCAGCATGAACTGTCCTCTGAAAATCGTGCTTTCATAGCCGATCTGCCGACAACCATGCAGATCGGTGATTTCCTCTTGGTCCACGGCAGTCCTCGTGAACCGATCTGGGAATATCTGGTGGATGTCCGCTCGGCCAAAGAGAACTTTCTGGCCTACACTTTTAATTTTGCTTTGGTCGGCCATACGCATCTGCCGCTGGCTATTGAATGGTGCGCCGATCTGAATCAGGCCAAGGTCATCTTACCCATTTTCGGCGCTCCCATGCCGTTGACCGGACATCGTTTGATCCTCAATCCCGGCAGTGTGGGGCAACCCCGCGATGGGGAGCCGAGTGCCTGTTACGCCATTCTCGATGCCGACCAGATGACGTGGGAATTCCGGCGTGTGCCCTATGCCGTAGAAATTACGCAGGAGCGAATGCGTGCCCGTGGTCTTCCGCAGCGACTGATTGATCGTTTGCAGATGGGCCGTTGAGGGTGGGGGGCATCTCAATTCTCTACGTCCTCAGCCGTAAAATTCAGCTGACTTGTGTAAGGCATAGGGGTTGGGAACTTACAAGGAGAGAAAGACCTATGAAAGGTAAAGTCATAGCCCTATGGTTTGTTTTGGTCCTGTTGGTGGGATGTGCCACCCCTACTCCCCAAGTAATGCAGTCGTCGGCGCCCCCGCCTGTAGAGGAACGCCATTATGACAACGCGGCCACTACCGCCTCTGCGGTCGGGGAGGCCGCCTGGGGCGGCGACGTGCAGACGAAAATGATCATCTACAACGCCGAACTGTCGCTGGTCGTTAAGGATTCCGAGGCCGCTCAGGAGAACATCGGTCGCGTGGTTGAGGAGCTGGGCGGCTATGTGAGTCATTCTAACAGCTATACCTACAGCGGCGGTCTCAGGCGCATCACCCTCACCTTGCGTCTGCCGGCCGACAAATTCAATGTGATGCTGACAACCTTGCGCGAGATGGCCAGCGAAGTCACGCGGGAGATCATCGGTACGCAGGATGTGACGCAGGAGTACGTTGACCTGGAAGCGCGCCTGCGGGCGTTGGAAGCCAAGGCCGCCCGCCTGGAAGAGCTGATGGCGCAGGCAGAAGACACCGAGGCCGTCCTGGCCGTCTACGAACAACTGAGCCAAACGCAAATCGAGATCGAGCAAACCAAGGGCCGCATGCAATATCTGGAGCGTTCCACTGCCCTGGCAACGATCACCGTGACGCTCACGCCCGATGAACTCGCGCAGCCCCTCGAGGTGGCCGGATGGCGGCCCCTCGGCATTGCCAAAGAGTCTTTGCAGACCTTGATCCGGGTGTTTCAATGGTTGATCGGCGTCTTGATCCGCTTGGTCATCGTCGGTGTGCCCATTCTGGCGTTCTTGGGAGGCTTGCTCTACCTGGTCCTCAAGCTACTGGGTTGGCTTTTTGGGCGCGGTAAGCGCACGCCGAAGACACCGCCGACGACTTCTTAAGCCGGTGTTGGGCATGCCGCGGCAGATGTCAAAAACATCTGCCGCGTTTTTGGGTTTGCGGCGTTCTTCGAGGGGGTTGTCCTATCCCACCTGATAATTCGGCGGCTCTTTGGTGATAATTACATGATGAGGATGGCTCTCGATCAACCCCGCATTGGTGATGCGCGTGAACTGTGTCTTTTCGCGCAGCTCTTTCAAGTTGGCTGCCCCGGCATAGCCCAGCCCGGCCCGCAATCCGCCGATCAGTTGATAGATGTACTCGTGTAAGGGACCTTTGTAGGGCACGCGCCCTTCGACGCCTTCGGGAACGAGTTTGCCACTGCCCCCTTGCCCTGTACCATAGCGGTCACGCCCGTAGCCGCGCATCGCTCCCAGGCTACCCATCCCGCGATACTCTTTGAAACGCCGTCCATCGTAATACACGACCTCACCCGGCGCCTCATCCAGGCCGGCGAGCATGCTGCCCAGCATCACCACGTGTGCACCTGCAGCCAGGGCTTTGACGATGTCGCCGCTGTATTTGATCCCCCCATCGGCGATGAGGGTGACATCGTAGGCTTGCGCTGCCTTTGCGCACTCGTGGATGGCACTGAGTTGTGGCATCCCGGCGCCGGCGATGATGCGGGTGGTACAGATCGAGCCTGCCCCTACCCCTACTTTGATGACATGGGCACCGGCTTTGATGAGCGCCTCTGTCCGCCGTCACCACATTCCCGGCAACGATGGGGAGATGAGGCCAGTGGTGGCGGATGCGTTCGATGGCCCGCATCACACCCGCCGAATGGCCGTGCGCCGTATCAATCACCACGGCATCAAGGCCGAGGGGCACCATCAAGTCCAGCCGCTCTTCTAGGTCTGCTCCAACGCCAACTGCTGCGCCTACCACCAGTCGCCCCTGTGCATCTTTGGCCGCATGGGGGTAATCCTGGGCCTTTTGGATGTCCTTGACCGTAATCAGGCCTTTGAGCACACCTTCCTCATCCACCAGCGGCAATTTCTCGATGCGGTGCTTGTGGAGAATGCGCTTGGCATCGTCCAGGGTAATGCCGATGGGGGCGGTGATGATGTTTTCCGACGTCATGAAGGCCGTTACCGGCTTGTCGAGGTCGCAGTGGTCCGCGAAGCGGAAGTCACGGTTGGTGATGATGCCGACCAGGTGATTGTTCTCGTCCATAATCGGCACGCCACTGATGTGATAGGTGGACATGATCTGTTCGGCCTCACCCAGCGTTGCCGTGGTGGGCAAAGTAATGGGGTCAACGATCATCCCCGATTGCGAACGTTTTACCTTGGCGACTTCGGCGGCTTGCTCTGCCGGTGAGAGGTTGCGGTGGATGACACCCATTCCGCCCTCCCGCGCCAGTGCAATTGCCAGCGGTGCTTCGGTGACGGTGTCCATGGCCGCCGAAAGGATGGGAATGCTCAAGGTGATGGTGGGCGTCAGTTGTACACTGATGTCGGTTTGATCGGGGAGCACCTCGGCATATCCCGGCACGATGAGCACATCGTCAAAAGTCAGCGATTCGAATTTGTTGAAAATACTTTCGTCCCTCACATTTTCCTCCTGATAATCTTTAGTCGGGTAGTTGGTGATCGGGTGGTCTGATGGTTATTTTTTACAGGTTGCAGGTTATTCGCACACGGATTTCACGGAACACACGGATTTTTCTCATTATTCATCCGTGAAATCCGTGTCGCTCCGTGTACTATTGGAGTTCAAGTGCGCAAGTGCCAACATTTTCGGAATAGATTGAGCAGATTTTTTGGGTATGGCTCAAAAATGATCTGCGTGAATCTGCGAAAATCGGCGTCCGGCAGCTTCTGAACCATTTTCATCTTTGGTAGAGAGCGTCGCTCATAGTGTCTGCTGACAAAACTCCTTTGACTTGCGGCCCGGAAGGACTTTTGGGGTGAACTTTGGGCCGGATACGGATAAATTTGATCTATCATATCAGAACTATCACTGAGAGCAAACGCCATCGCTATTCCAAATGTCTTGCCTTGGGGGATTATTGTCATATTGGCGGTGTGTCATTTGGGGGTATAATGTAAAAGTTGGGTTAGGTAGCTTGGCTTACTCATAATCTTATAACGATCAGGTTATTCGATCAGGAAGGAAGACGATACTATGTATGCGATTCTCGGACATCTTGTTTACACCGGTACTGACGTGCTTGAAAACGTTTATCTCCATATAGACGGCACCACCATCGCCGGCATGGCCCCTGAACCGGCGGGGGCGGTGGTGGGGGAGTATGCCGTCATTACGCCGGCCTTCATTGATGCCCACAGCCACATCGGCATGATCCGCGCCGGCGAGCCTTCGGCGGAGTCGGAGGCCAACGAGCGTATGGAGACCATGCTGGCCCACGCCGACGCGCTGGATTCTGTGCAGATGGATGACGCAGGATTTAAGGACTCAATCGAAGCGGGGGTGTTGTATTCATGCGTGGTGCCCGGCAGCGGCAACATCATCGGTGGCAATTCCGCCGTCATCCGCAACTACGGCAAGAACACCAACGCGGCCCTCATCCGCCGGGCCGGCATCAAAGCTGCCTTCGGCTACAATCCGATGTCCACCCGCGAATGGAAGGGCACGCGTCCCTTCACCCGCATGGGCGCCCTGGCTATCCTGCGCGCCAAACTGCACGACGTACGGCAAAAGATGGCGAAAGAGCAGGCAAAAGAAGACGCCGATGTGACCTACACCGCCGAAGAAGTCGTGCTCAAATCGCTGTTGACAGGGGCGGACCGTCTGCGCGTCCACGTTCACAAGAGCGATGACATCGCGGCCTTGTTGCGCTTTGTGGACGAGTTCGGGCTGAAAGTTGCCATCGAGCACACCTGCGACGTGCATGAAGTAGAGATTTACCGCGAGCTCAAGGCGCGCGGCATCCCCGTCATCTACGGGCCGATGGATACCCTGGCTTACAAAGTCGAGCTGAAGCACGAGAACTGGCGCAATATCAAGTATTTGATCGAATCCGGCGTTGAATTCGGCTTGATGACCGACCATCCGGTGATTTTGCAGAAGATGCTGTTCTTTGAGTTGCGCTGGTTCTTGCGAATGGGCTTCAGCAAGCAGCAGGCGTTGGAGATCATCACCCGCAAAAACGCGGAAATCCTCGGCATTGCCGACATCCTCGGCACACTCGCCCCGGGCAAGTGGGCGTCATTCGTCGGCTGGAACGGCGATCCCTTCTCCCTGGAAAGCTATCCGCTGGCCGCTTACGGCGAAGGCAAACTCGTCTACCAGGAAGACCTCGGTTGAAAGTTTCCAGTTGCAGGTTCCAAGCGGGCCCATCTACCTTCCAACCTTCAACCTTAAACCTTCAACCTTTACGTAAACCGGCCCATCCCTACACACAAGCCACCCGGCAGGCATGTTCGCCGCCTGCCGGGTTTGCGCGTCCAGTTCGCAACTGCCGCAGATGCCCAGCCCGCAGCGCAGATGCGCTTCCCATGAGAGCTGGTGCGGCAGATTGTGTCCCCGGCACAGCCGGGCCAACGCCGTGAGCATCGGAAGCGGCCCGCACGCATAAACGCAATCCGGGCGGCGCGCGGCTATCGCCGCCTCGACTGCTTGCGTGACCAATCCCTTCTCGCCGAGTGTGCCGTCCTCGGTGGTAAGCGATAATCTGTCAACGGATTGAACGGATGAAACGGACTTTCTTTCTCTCAATCCATTAAAATCCGTTGCCATGAAGTCTCCTGCCAGCAGCACATCCTCCGCCGTCCGTGCGCCGATGCACACCTCCACGCTATGCCCGGCAGCGAGGGCCGTCCGCGCCAGGAACAGCAGCGGCGCGACGCCGTAACCACCGCCCACGAGCAGATGATGTTGTCCGTGCAGTGCGAAGCCCTGCCCAAGCGGCCCGCGCACCCACAGGCGGTCGCCTACGTCCAGCCGGTGCAGCGCCTCGCTAAACGGCCCCACCGCGACGACCATCAGCGCCAGCGGGTTGTTCGCCGCGATGCTGAACGGTTTTTCACCCACATCCGGCAGCCACGCCATCACGTACTGGCCCGGCTGTGCTCCCGGCAGCGATTGATCGAAGTAGAAAGTCTTCGTGCGGTAATTCTCCGTGCGGATTGCGGTAATCGTAAAGGTTTGATGCATATTCGTATCCTGGGTTTGCCGATACGTGAAGAAACCACGTCTCACGAACGCAGAGCCATGCCGCGCAAGTCGGCGAGCGTTCTATACCCTTCCTGGGCCATGAACGCCGCCAACTCCGCCGCGATGTCGCCCAACGCTTCACCGCCGCGGTACCACACTGCCGACCCAACACCGACGGCAGTCGCGCCGACCATCAGCATCTCCGCCGCGTCGCGCCCGGTGGTGACACCGCCTGTGCCGATGATAGGGACGCGCACCGTCCGCGCGATCTCGTAGACGCAGCGCAGTGCAATAGGCTTGAGCGCCGGCCCAGAAATGCCACCAACGCGGTTCGAGAGCACCGGACGGCCTGCCGCGGCGTCAATCAGCATTCCCGGCATGGTGTTGATCGCGGTGATGGCGTCGGCCCCGGCTTCGACGACTGCGGCGGCAATGCGTCCGATATGGGGGACGTTCGGCGCGAGCTTGACGCTGATGGGGATATCGCCGACCGCGCGCTTGACTGCTTCCGTGACCGCCGCCGCGCTCTCGCAGGTTGCCGCGAACGGCGTCCCGAACTCGTCGGCCACGTTGGGACACGAGATGTTGACTTCGATGAGCTGCGGGCGCGCCGTCGCGATGATGCGCGCTACATCGCCGAACTCCGCCACCGTGCCGGCGAAAATGCTGGCGATGAGCGGCACGCCGAGTGGTTCCAGCCGCGCGCGCGTCTCTACCAGCATCCGCGCTTCTTCTTCCGCGCCGGGATTCGTCAACCCGATGGCGTTGAGCAGGCCGTGATCCCAGTCCACCACGACGGGATTGGGATGGCCGGCGCGCGGCGTCGGGCCGCAGCTTTTCGCCGTGACGGCCCCCGCCCCTGCCCGCGCCACCCGCTCCAACACCTCTGCGCTCGTGCCCAGGATGCCGGAGGCGAGGATGATGGGATTGCGCAGCGTCAAACCGGGCAAATTACACTGCAAGTCGGTCATTATTTCTCGCTAAGACCTCCATCTGCCCTCTGAACACATACCGAAGTCGGGCACAAAGTGACATCGTTCATTCGCGTACCTCTTGCACAAAAGTATAAAAATTGGCGGAAAAAACAAGATCGTTTCCCATCGCCGCGCAAAGTCCCAGAGAGCCGTGTTATTTTGTGGCCGTTACGAGGATCAAGTATAGCCGAATTTTAAGGAAAATGTAGTAGTCAGAAGCATATTACAATCTTGGTACACGGATGAACACGGAAAGCACGGATTTTTTTCCTTAAAAAATCCATGACGCTCCTGAAAGAGTCCTTCTCACCACAAAGGACACTAAGGACGCCAGGTAAGGCTGGAAATTGCTCATGATTCAACGCAGAAACAGCAATTTTGTGAATCCAAACCTTACAATCCTTATAGAGCAAAATTTCACCGTCGAGACTGCCGAGGATGCAGAGGGAGCAGAGAAATCTCTGTGTGCTCTGCCACAAGAGATGCTTGGCGGTTTGCGGGGCAACTTCGCGCGGGCAGTTACAGGACAAGATAACGGGGGAACCTGAACGTGGGTATTGTAGGATGTGGTCATTGCCTGTTTTGTGACGTTGCCCCTAATGAAATTGCAACACGATTCCAACGAAACACAAATGTTAGGAGCGGAGATATAGGGTATGATGTTTAATAAGAATGGTGGAATGATAGTCACATCGTGACGGTTTAGTATGTATGAGAAGTTGAAAATTGAAAGAGGTCGAAGATGACAAAACGAAAATTGGCTTCGCGAGTAGTGAATGTGGTGCTGGCACTTGTGCTGGCGATGAATGCCTTGATGGTGTTGGACACCGAGAGATCTGTGCGGGCGGCCGGCGGTTTGACCCTGACCATCATTGCTGCGCCAAACTTGGTGGTGGACTCGAATGCGCTTTCGCCGTCAACCTATGCGCCAAAGGTGGCGACGGTGATTGCCAAGATCTGCAATACCGGTGATGCTCCGGTTAGCGGCGTGACGGCTTATATCGGCGATTACACCGGCAGCGGCGCCGTCCTCGGTACTCCCGGCGTCTATCCGGTCCGTACCGATCCGCTTGTCGGCGGGTTACAGTACCAGGGCAGTTATTCGTTCACCCATCTGGGCGGCGCCGTAGACGCTGCGCGCTATATGGGAACGCTCGCTGCCGGCGAATGCCGTTATCAGTATTGGTCGTTCGAGTATCCTCACTACGCTTATACCGGTGGCCAAAAGATCCCCACCTGGGGGCTGAGCGTTAAGCCCGATGACGACCTCTGGCTGACCTTCGATATGTGGGTGCGCGGCGACAGCGACAATAACGGCACGTTGGACCTGACCACCAGCGGTGAGCACACCATGACCATGCGCAACGAAATCTCCGCTATGGCGAACAAGATCAAGCCCAACGGCAATCCCGCCGGGCAGTGGTTCAATACCGATACCAGTATTGTGTACCCCGGCGAGACGGTGACCACCAACGGCATCCTCTACCGTCTCGGTAACGTCAATCAGGGCTTCGACAATGACGGTGACGGCGCACCGGACTACAACGCCTGGTTGCAACCTTTCGGTGATCCGGCGTATGATCCTTCTTGCTTCCGTCTGATTGAAGTGACCGGCGTGCTGACGGTGACACGCGGATCGGGCAACCCGGACCTGATCATCCCGATCTACAATAATCTGTACTTTACCAACCTCCCGCCCGATAACACCGACGTGCGCGGCCTGGTCTATTACACGTTCCTCGCCTTGGGCGGCGCTTGCGTGGTGCCGATTTCGCCGTATCAGGAAGTGGCGTCGGGGTCGGATAACGAGAAGTTCAACGGCGACTATGGCACGGGCGTGCCGGGGCTGATGAGTTATCAACCGGAGGTTACCGTCAACAAAACCGGCCCTGGCATGATCGGCAAACCTGCCAGTGGCTATAACACCCTCACCTATACGATTCCCTTCTACAACACCAGCACACAAGCTTCGGCGGGTCTGACGCTTTCTTCCGGCGGCGCGGTGGATATGCCGATGGTGATCGAAGACACCGTTCCGGAGGGCCTGAAGTACATCTGTGGCCAAACCTCCGCGACGCTCAATTACGATCCCTATCCAACCCAGGATCCGAACCCGGACCTCGGCTATAAGGTTCTCTACTCGACCGACAGCGGCCTGACCTGGAGTGAGAGCGAGCCGGCCTGTACCGGCACCACGCCGGTGAGTACCGGCCCCGACAATCTCATCAAAATCCGCTGGGTGTTGACGACGCCCTTGCCCAAAAAGACGGGCATCACCCCGCCCGGTGGAGTGGCCACCTTCCAGGCCGGCATCTTGTCCACGTACAGCGGTGCGAGCTTTATTGACAACTGCGCCGATGGCAAATTCGGCTACGACTCGCCGGCCTTTGCCAGCACGTGCACGACGACAATGGTGCGGGGCACCAACAGCATCGGCGACTTCATCTGGAAAGACCAGGACGGCGACGGCATGCAGGATGGTGGAGCGGCCGAACCCGGCCTCAGTGGCGTAACCGTCAAGCTCTATTGGGATAAGAACAGCAACGGCACCCTGGATGCCGGCGAACCGCAGGTCAATTTGGTGAAAGTCAACGTCATCGACGGCAAGCTCGACCTGGACGGCAACGGCACCGCCGACGACAACGGCGAATTCGACGCCTACAATGTGATTGGAGGCGCAATTGATGTTAATGGTGATGGTTCAATCACCGATGAAGATGATGGCACGGCCGTTATCAACGGTTACAACATCATCAACGGCTACCTGGATATGGACGAGGACGACAGCACTTCGCTGCCCGACGGCGACGATGACGGTCAGGTGACCAGCACAATGACCCAATCCCAGAGCGCGACGATTACTGCCGGGGTGAGTTCTGTCACCGGCGGCCCGACCAACGTCTTCGCCGGCTACAACCTCATCGGCGGGTTGGTGGATGTGAACGGCGACGGCGTCATCAATACCTCAGACACCGGCACCAATCTGATCGGCGGTTATAACTCCTATGGCGGCGCCAACACGGTCGTGCTCTACAATGTAACGAATGGCTATGTTACTTCCGGCGGCGTGAACGTTGCCAATGCCACGCTGAGCGGCACCTACGGCTTTGCCTACCTGCCCGACGCACAGTACATCGTCGAGGTGGTGGCCGCCGACTACGATGTGACCACCGGCTATACGCCGACTACGCCCAAGCAGTATGTCGTCAACCTGACGGGCGGCACCAATAACCGCACCTCCGACTTTGGCTTTGGACCGACGCTGGCGGTCAACAAGTACCTCGCCTCAGCCGACCCTCCCTACGTGGGCGAAGAGGTGACCTTCCACATTGACCTGTACAACACCCTGCCCGGCGACGGCACGGCCGGCGGCTTCTGCCAGTACACGATCTGGGCGACGGCCGCCGGCACGAATGACAACGGCAGCGGCTGGCAGAACAAACCTGGCGCCTATAGCAGCGTCAACGGCCCTGACGCCAATTATGCCTACCTTCTTCCTACCAGCAACGTTGATCGTATATCGGCGGGCGGCGTCACCTACGGCTTCCCGGCGGGAACTACCTTCCGCAAGGTGGAGGCAATTTATTCGCTGTACATCGAAGGCCAGTTTGCTGACGACTCCCTGCGCGCCGACTTTTGGCGCGGCGCGACTCAATATCGCCAGGCGACCGACATTGCCATCGCAACGATCAACTCCTACGGGCCGGGTCGGGGAAAGCAGGCGATCTATGCCTGGGACATTACCACGGGATACGGCACTTGGGCCACGACTGACTTTAACGGCACGACGCTACAGGTCGGTTTCGATGGGCAGAAGGCGGGCGGTGCGCAAGGTGATACCATCATTCGCATTGATGCGATGGGCTTTCGCGTCACCACCGACCAAATCTGCGGCGGCGCGGACACAACCATCGCCGTATTGCCCCTCGAAGACACCTACGACGCCGATCTGCTCCAGTTCCTGTACGCCGACCCGCCCGTTTCCAGCGCGACGACCAGCGGCTCAGCCCCCAACACGGTGGGTACCCTCACCTGGGACAACCTCGGCCCGCTCTATGCCGGCGGCACCCGCACGGTCAAGGTCACCTTCAGGGCGTTAGCCACCGTCGCCTCACCGGGCACCACCAACACCGGCTCGGTCACCGATGCCAAGTTCGCCAACGGCCGCGACGTCAACGACGACGATGATGACGCCACGGTGACCATCAATGCCTCCGGCTCCATCGCCGGCACCGTCTGGGCCGACGGCGGCACGACAACCGGATGGGCCAACCCGAACGGCTACGACGGCTCCGATACCTTCATCCCCAACGTCAAGGTCGAGCTCTACGGCTGCTATAGCAAGATCACCGGTCAATTGCTTACCCCCGCCACGGCCAGTAGTACAGGTAAGGATTGCGCAGACTCGGCCAACAACGGCGAGTGGCGGCTGGTTGCCACCGACTACACCGACGGCAGCGGCAACTATGCTTTCACCGGCCTGCGCGACGGCTACTACAACGTCGAGATCAACGACGGGAGCACGCCCACCGGCTTCCCCACGCGCCGCGCCGAGCCTAATCCTGCCGGCAACGGCAGTGGTTTCACCTGTGGCACCTGCGACGGCCTGTGGAATTCGTGGACGGCCGATCTGAGCACCTTCAACGACCTGAACAACTCGGGCGGCGGGGAAAACATCAACCGCGTCAACTTTGGCTACATCAACGCCGGCGTGGGTGCCGTTGTCGGCTACCTCTGGCACGACGTGGATGCCGACGGCGTGTGGGATGCTGACGAGCAGCCCATTGCCGGCGTCAGCGTTAGCCTGACCTGCAGCGGCTCCGGCTGCCCCGGCTCCATCTCACCTGTCACCACCGGCGCCAACGGCTACTACCAGTTCACCGGCCTGCCCGTGAGCAATGCAAGCTACGTGGTGGTCGTCACCCCGCCGTCGGCCATGAGTCAGTCAGGTGATCCCGATGTGCCCGGGTCTCCCTGCGGCGGTAGCTGCGACGACCAGAAGAGCTCCTTCACCCTCATGGCCGGCCAGGTAACAGGCCCCTACAACTTTGGCTACACCGGCGGCCTCACGATCGGCGACACCGTGTACACGGACTGGAACGGCGACGGCGACCAGGACAGCGGCGACGCGGGTATCGAGAACGTCGTGGTCTATCTCTACCGCGACGTGAACGGAAACGACGCGGTTGACCTGGGCATTGATATCCTTCTCGGCAGTGAGACGACGGATGCCAGCGGCTACTACGAATTCACCAACCTGCCCGGCAACGGCACCCAATATATCGTCGTGGTCGGCCAGTCCAGCCTGCCTGCCGGCTACACCCAGACCGGCGACCCGGACGAGTCAGGGACGTGCAGCACCTGCGACTCCAAGGATCCACTCACCCTCTCTACGAGCAGCTATCTGAGCGCCGACTTTGGCTACCAACCGCGCGGTCAAGGGATGATCGGCGACACCGTGTGGCTCGACACTAACGGCAACGGCGTGCAAAATACCGGTGAGACTGGCCAGCCCAACGTCACGGTCAACCTGTACTACGACACCGATGGCGACGGCGTCATTGACTCCGCCACGGACCCGCTGGTGGCTACTACGACCACGTTGGGCTACACGGTGATTGATGGGTACATTGATGTTAGCGGCAATGGCAGCATTGGCGCAGAAGATGCTCTGGCCAGCCTGTATGGCTATCGCATCATCGCCGGCGCGATTGATATTGACGGCAGCAATAGTATCGACACCACCGACGATGGTTTCTCTGGCCCCTATCGCGTCGTTGATGGTCGCCTGGATATGAACGGCGACGGCAGTGCCACCACCGCAGACGACGGCGACCTCAAGGGCTTCTATCTCTTCCAGAACCTCCCGGCCGGCGACTTTATCGTTCAGGTGGCTCCGGCCGAGCTGACCACCGGCGGCGATCTGGCCGGCCTGACGATGACCAACACCGGCACAGAATACGACGCCGGGCAGGTCAGCCGCTCGGTCGCGCTCAGCGGCGGGCAGAAATTCTTCGACGCGGACTTCGGTTTCGCTTCCAGCGCCATCGGCGACCTCATCTGGCAGGACAACAACGGCGACGGCATCTGGCAGAGCAACGAGCCGGGCATCCCCGGCGTGCTGGTGGAACTCTACCTGGACGCCGACAACGACGGTGTGGCCGACGGTGCGGCCATTCGCTCGATGCAGACACTGTATAACATCATCAACGGTTACCTGGATGTGGATAGGGATGGCGTCACCGATGGCGATACCGGCGACACCGGCACCATTACGCTGAACGGTCTTTCTTACACCATCACCAATGGGCGGCTCGACATCAATCGCAGCGGCGGCATTGATGGCAACGACGACGGCATCTTCGCGGGGTACACCGTCATTGATGGCTACTTCGATGTTGATGGCGACGGTGTCGTGGCCGGCGACACCGGCGACGATGCGGCTTCGCTGGGGACCTATCTCTTCGATGGCTTGAGTGCCGATAACTACATCGTCCAAGTGGCGACCGGCAACTTCGACAGCGGTGGACCGCTCTACAACTATACGCTCACCGCCGATCCTAACTCGTATAACACCCTCACGCCAACCAATCTTTCCTGCACCGCGCCCGGTGCCCAGGAATGTGACGGCGTCAACTGGCTCAAGGGCATCACGGTGAGCGGCGTCTTCTTCCCCGGCCTGCAGCTCGGCCAGAACGACCTGAGCAGCGACTTCGGCTACAAGCCGCCCACGCGCACTATCGGCGATACCGTCTGGATTGACGGCAACGGCAATAACGTCCGCGACGCCGGTGAAAAGGGCATCCCCTACATCACCGTCCAATTGTGTGCGGATTCGGGCTGCTCCACCGTCCTGCAAACCACCGCGACCGACGAAAACGGCGATTATACCTTCAGTGGATTGGCGAACGATACCACTTACTACGTCAAAGTTCTGGCGACCACCGACCCCGACTTCCCGGCCGGCCTGACGCCCACCTACGACCTGGACGGCACGGGCACACCGCACATCACCGCTGTGGCGGTGGGTACGACCGACCGCTACGATGTGGACTTTGGCTATCGTTTCTATGGGAATAACAGCATCAGCGGTACGGCCTGGTACGACGCCGACCAGGGGGGCCAGAGCAGCGGCATCGGCGACATTGACACCGGTGAGACGGTGCGCTATGGCAACGTGCCGCTCTACCTGTGGCGCTGTGTCAACGGCTGCGGCGGTGTGGATGACATCCTCGTGGCCGTCACCACAACGGCGGCTAACGGGACGTATGCCTTCAACAACCTTTCCGACGGCGATTACCGCGTCGCCTTGGACGGCAAAGCGCCCGAAGTCAACGGCTTGACTTCGACGACGGGCACATCTTACAGCCCGGTCACGCTTTCCGGCAGCACTGCCGCGCAGCGCGACTTCGGCTTCTATGCGGCGCTCGATTATGGCGACCTGCCCGATTTCTACGGCACCACTGCGGCGGCCGGCGGCGCGGGGCATATCTTTAACGCCGCTTGGGGAACGCTCTATCTGGGCGACGCGCGCTATACGGAAGCCGACGGTCAGCCCACCACCGACGCCACGGGTGACGGCGACGAGGAGGACGGCGTCCAACTGCGGGCCGGGCAAGTTTTCCGCGCCGGCAGCACACTCACCTTCGATGTGACGATTACCGGCAGCAACGGTTATCTGGTGGCCTTCTTCGACTGGAACGGCGATGGCGACTTCGCCGATGCCGGCGAAGTGATCAATTTTGCCAATCGCGCGGCCGGGACCCACGCCCTTACCGTCAACGTGCCGGCAGGCGCGGATTCGGGTAGCCTGCTCAATGCGCGCTTCCGCCTTTACGATGTTACCCTGATGTCTTCCTTTGCTTCTGAAGGTATGGCAAAGAACGGTGAGGTGGAAGATTACCAGTGGAAGCTCGGCGCCATCGGCGACTACGTCTGGCTGGATCTCGACCGCGACGGCTTCCAGGATATTAGCGAGCCGGGGTTGGCGAACGTGAAGGTCAATCTCTATCAGAGCGATGGAACGACGCTGCTGGCCTCTACTTACACCAACGGCGACGGACTGTATCGCTTCGAGAACCTGGTGGCGGGCAACTATGTGGTGAAAGTAGACACCACGACTTTGCCCAATGGCGGAACCAATATCGTCAATACTTACGACCCCGACCAAGCGGGCGGTGGCGATAGCAGCAGTGGTGTGCTTGCGTTGGCGGCAGGGCAGAGCCTCTCCACGGCAGACTTCGGCTACGCGCCGAACGCGACCAAGGCCGCCATCGGCGACTACATCTGGTCGGATGCGGATAACGACGGCATCCAGGACCCCGGTGAACCGGGCATCCAGGGTGTAACCGTCGCGCTCAAGAGCGCGGGGGCCGACGGCATTTTCGGCACCGCTGACGACATGACGGTTGCCACGACGACCACCGACGCCGCCGGACGCTATCTCTTCACCAACATTGACCCCGGCGAGTACAGCGTGGATGTGACCGACACGGGTGGCAAACTAAGCGGCTACACGCTCAAGGTTGGCCCGCAGAGCAGCACCGACCCCACCGCGCCCATCAAAGTGCGGGCCGGCGATGTCTACCTTGATGCAGATTTCGGCTACTACAAGAGCGACCTCGGCGCCATCAGCAACCAGGTCTGGCTGGACTTCAACGGTAACGGTTACTTTGACGGCGGCGAGAGCGGCCTGAGCGGCGTCAAGGTCAGCCTGGTCAAGGATAGTGACGGCGACGGCATCTGGGATGCGGGCGAGCCGATTATCGCTACGGCGGTGACGGCAGCCGATGGCTCTTACGCCTTCAACGGCTTGCTGCTGGACTACGGCAGTGGAAACGCCAAATACCTGGTCGTTGTGGACGATACCAATATCGCGCTGCGCGACTACATCAAGACGACGGGTTCAAACACGACCGCCGACAATTACAGCAAAGGCGAACCCTATGCCGTTACGCTGAGCAGCGGTACAACCTCCAATGTCACCGCCGACTTTGGCTACCGTTACCCACTCGGGGTCAACGGTATGATCGGCGACCGCGTATGGTATGACCTGGACGGCGACGGCGTGCAAGATAGCGGTGAGGTCGGCATCGCCGGCGTGACAGTATACCTGTGTGCGTCCAGCCCGTGCGGCAGCAGCAATGCCATCCGCACGACCACCACCGATGTCAACGGCCACTACTACTTCACCAATTTGTCCGCCGGGACCTACTATGTAGCGGTGAACACATCCACACTCAACGGTGGCGTCACCGTCAACACCTTCGATGACGATGGCGACTACGACAGCGACAGCGGCGCGATTGTCCTGAGCGAGGGGCAAACCTACCTCGACGCGGACTTCGGGTACAACTACGCTGGGACCACCTACAGCATCGGCGACAAAGTCTGGCGCGACGACAACGCCAATGGCCGTGACGATGAATCCACGACCGGCATCGCCGGCGTGACACTGGCGCTCTACAAAGATAGCGATGGCGACGGGATCCTTGACCCGGGTGAACCGCTTCTGGCAACGACGACCACCGACAGCGACGGCGCTTACACCTTCGGCGGACTGCCGGCCGGCAACTACATCGTGGATGTGACCGACGAGTACGGCAAGCTGGTTGGCTATCGTCAGACGGCCGGCAACGACCCCTGGCCTGTGACCATCACGACCGCCAACCGCAACGACATTGACTTCAGCTACGTGCGCGCCGCCGGTCTTGGCTCCATCGGTGATACTATCTGGTACGATGATAACGGCGATGGCAAGCAAGACCCGGTGGAGAAAGGCATCCCCGGCGTGACCGTGCAGCTCTGGAAGTATGTTGACAGCGACAGCGACGGCATCCCGGATACTTATACTCAGGTAGCGACGACCGTTACCGGCCACGATGGTTCCTATCGCTTCCTCAACTTGCCGGCGGGCATCTACGAAGTGCGTGTGACCGCGCCTGCGGGGACAACGCAAACCGGCGACCCGGATGCGAGTGTGGACAACAAGACCACCGTGGCCTTGAGCGAAGGGGAAATCTTCATGACCGCCGACTTCGGCTACCGCGGTAGCGGCTATTCCATCGGCGATTATGTCTGGGCCGACGCCGACGCCGACGGCATCCAGGACCCCGGTGAGCCGGGTATTGCGGGGGTGCTGGTCGAGCTGTTCAATGCCAGCGGCGTCTCACAGGGTACGACTACGACCAACGCCTACGGCTACTACCGCTTTACCGGCCTGTCCGCCGGCAGTTACTATGTAACCGTGTTGAGCAGCAACTTCGCAGCTGGTGGTGCTTTGTATGGCTATGGGCCGTCTCCAACCGGTGGGCCGGAGAGTCAAGTGAACAATACGAGCGACCTTTATGCCCTGAGTGACACACGTCCCTCGGTAGATAAAGTGGACTTCGGCTATGACAACAGTAGTCTAGGCTCCATCGGTGACTTTGTCTGGCTGGACTATGACAAGGACGGCAACCAGGATACCGGCGAGCCGGGGCTGAAGGGCATCTATGTAGACCTGATCTACAACGGCAACGTCATTGCCACCACCGTCACCGACGCCAACGGCAATTACACCTTTACCGGCCTGAAATACGGCGATTACACCGTCCGCGTCGAGGACCGCGATAATGTCCTGCAAGGGATGACGCTCACCACGGCCGGTTCCTTCGATCGCACCGTTTCTGCGGGTACGCCGAATCATACCGATGCCGACTTCGGCTTCAACGACCCCACGGTGGGCGACTTCGTCTGGCTGGATGCTGATGGCGACGGCATCCAGGACGCCACTGAAAGCGGCATCCAGGGCGTCAAGGTTCTCCTCTACCGCGACTTCGATGGCGACGGCGTCATTGACCCCGGCGTGGACAACCTGATTATGACGCGCTTCACCAATGAGAACGGTTACTACTACTTCGGCGACCTACCTCTCAATACCACGTACATCATCAAACTAGAGGACAGTAACTTCGCCGCCGGCGGCGTTTTGGAAGGGTTCAAGACCACCCTACAAAACCAGGGTAGCGACGATAAAGATAGCGACGCCGTTGCAAACTTGACGACGGGTGTGCAGATTGCCATCACAACGCCGGGCTTGCAGGCCGAAGACTTTACCTTCGACTTTGGCCTGGTCTGCGCTGAGAACTGTCGCACCATCGGCAATCAGGTTTGGTATGACGAGAATGCCAATGGTTACCGGGATAGCGGCGCTGAGAGGGATAACGGTGGCATCCCCAACGTAACTCTGGTGCTGTACCGCGACCTGGACGGCAACGGTGTGATTGATCCGGACGACCCGGTAATGGGCAAGACCACGACGGCCAGCGATGGTACTTACTCCTTCACCAACCTGCCGCCTGACCGCTACATCGTTCAGGTAACGGACGAGAACTTCGCCTTGAAGGGATACCTCTGGTCTGATAATGGTACTCCCGATACCAACGATTACAGCCAGGTGACCACCTACGCAGTCAACGCAACCACCGGCAATGTTGATTACGCCGACTTTGGCTTCAAACCGGGGAATCCCCCCACCGCCGTCACCCTGGTCTCCTTCACCGCCGTGCCCGAAGGTCAGGCCATCCGGCTGGCGTGGGAGACCGCCAGTGAGTTGAACAACGTCGGTTTCAATCTCTACCGCAGCGAATCGCCGGATGGGCCGTATGCGCCGGTGAACGCGATGCTCATCCCACCGCAGAATCCAGGTTCGGTCCTCGGTGCGGTCTACGAGTGGATGGATACGGACGTGCAGGCCGGCGTCACCTACTACTATAAGTTGGAAGACCTCGATCTCGATGGCACGTGCACCCTGCATGGGCCGGTGACGGCGACCGCACAGGCAGCCATGAGCGCCCCCCGGTATGAGCTGTTCCTGCCGTTGGTGTTTGCCCGGCCATAATGGTGCGCATCAGGTAAGCCACAGGGTGGGACGTGGATTTACGTCAAGACCGGGATAACGGATTCGGTTTCTGACGCCGGGTTGCAATTAGAAAACCCCGGGATTTTCAAAAATCCCGGGGTTTTGTTATGGATCCTTATCTATGTCCTGATGCCGGCCGAGGCTTCGCGTCCTCTGGCAAGGGTGGCTGAATGACGCCTTACGCTGCCAGATAGCGTTTGACTTCCTCGAACGTGGCTTCGGAGATGCACTTCTCGGCCCGTAACGTCTCTAAAACCTGGCCGATCGTGAGGACGGCGTGCAGGTGCAATCCCTTTTCCGCCAGCGCCGCCTGGCCACCTTGTTCTCGATCCACCAGCACGACCACATCTTGCACCTTGAGTCCGGCATCCTGCATCGTCTGAATCGTTGTGACGATGCTGCCGCCGGTTGTGATGACATCCTCGATGACGACGGCGGTTTGTCCTGCCTCGAAGGCGCCCTCGATGGTTTGACCTGTCCCGTGCGTCTTGACTTCCTTGCGCGGGTACAGCATCGGCCTGCCCAGGTGTAGCGCAACGGCGGCAGCAGCGGGCAGCGCGGCGTAAGGCACGGCGGCGATGTGATCGAAGGTGAGGCCGTTGAGCTTATCAACGTAGGCCGCGACGACGCGCCGGAACACCGTCGGGTACGAAATCACCCGTCGCAGGTCCACATAAATGGGGGATGTTTTCCCCGACGCCAGTGTGAACTCGCCGAACTTGACGCAGCCGGCTTGAAACAATGCAAGGATCAGGTCTGTTTTTCCAGACCTGAGCGGTTTCCCGAAACCTGTCAGGTCTGCGCGAACGAGGTTAATGGCATCGCGCAATTCTTCCGCCGCCGCGCGCGGCTCCGCCGTGTAGAGGACGGCGCGTGAAACCGGCACGATCATCCCCCCGGCCTGCGCATTCAAACCGGCGTTGAGCGCGGCTGCCAGATCGCCCCCCTGCGCGCCGACGCCGGGGGCGAGGATCCAGCGATCCGGCGCGAGCGCCCGCACGGTTGCCAGGGCCTCCGGCTGGGTCGCGCCGACGACGAAGCCGAGTTGTGTCGCGTCGCCCCACGCCTGTGCCTGTACGGCAATGTGCTCGAACAGCGACGGCGCGCCGTGTTGCTGCACCTCCGCCGCCGAAGGGTTGGAGGTGAAACACAGGGCGAAGATGGCCTTGCCGGGATAGGCGAGAAACGGCGCAATGCTATCCCGTCCCAGGTAGGGACTAACGGTGACGGCATCAGCCTGTAACACCTCGAAGACGGCGCGGGCGTAGGCCTGGGCCGTGCTGCCGATGTCGCCGCGCTTGGCGTCGAGCAGCACGGGAACGTTCGCCGCATGACACGCAGCGATGATTTCGCGCAGCGCGTCCCATCCTTCCGCGCCGTACTGCTCGAAAAACGCGCTGTTAGGCTTGTAGCAGCACACCAGGTCGGCGGTCTGCGCGATGATATCCAAGCAGAACGCCTTCACCCGTTCTACCGGCGCCGAATAGGGCATAAAATCCGCCGGAAACTTTCCCACCTCCGGGTCCAGCCCCACGCACAACAACGAATCATTCCGCGTGATTGCATCGGTCAACTTATCCACAAAACTTTGGGTCATCTTTACCTCCCTGGGTGGTTAGGTTCTGGGTGCTTGCATCCTGCATCCTGCATCCTCCATCCTGCATCCTGCACCCTGCATCCTGCTACGCCTTCCCCAACACCGCCGCCAGCAGTGCCATCCGCACGTACATCCCGTTTTTGACCTGGCGGAAATAAGCCGCCCGCGGGTCGTCATCCACGCGGTAATGGATTTCGCCGACACGCGGCAGAGGATGCATCACCACCATGTTCTTCTTTGCGCGGGTCATCAACTCGGTGGTGATTTCGTAACAGTCTTTCACCTCTTCATACTGCTTGGGGTCGCTGAAGCGTTCCTTTTGGATGCGGGTGACATAGAGCACGTCGGCGTTTTCGATCACGTCGGCGACATCGTGAGATCGGCGCACTTTGACCCCCCGGTCTATCAGCTCATTCATCAACGTCATCGGCAGGCGCAAAATATCGGGCGAAACGAAACGCAAGCTGATGTCCTTATACTGCATCAGCAGGCGCGTGAGCGAATGGACGGTACGCCCATAGCGCAAATCCCCTACCATGGCCACTTTGAGGCCATCAATGCGCCCCAACTCCTCGCGGATGGTGAACAGATCGAGCAGTGCCTGAGTGGGATGTTCACCCGCGCCATCACCGGCATTGATGATGGGGATCGAAGCGTAATCCGCTGCCAGCTTCGCCGAGCCAATTTCAGGATGGCGCAGTACGATGACATCCGAGTATTGTTCGAGTGTACGAATCGTATCCGGCAGGCTTTCCCCCTTGCTGACACTGCTGAATTGCACGCCCTGGGTGATGGGAATGACGCCGCCCCCCAGCCGTTCCATCGCAGCGATAAATGAGGCGCTTGTGCGCGTGCTCGGCTCGTAGAAAAGACAGGCCAGCACATAGCCCTTGAGCAAGTCACAGCCTCCCACACGTTCGACCAACTCACGCATCTCGTGCGAGCGGCTGAAGATGTACGCCAGTTTTTCGCGGTCGAATTGATCCACCGACAGAATATCCTGCCCCGCCAATCCGTTACCGCTGTTTTGCTTTGGCGTCATCTCGGCATAATCGAATAACTTTGGCAATGTTTGAAGCTGCTCCATATTTCCCCTCCTTAATTTAGACTTAAAGAATGACTTGCCTGAAAAAAGTCCTGCTAACCACAAAGGACATGAAGGACTCCAAGTAAGGCCGGAAATTGCTCATGATTCAACCCAGAAACAGCAATTTTGTTAATCCAAACTTGTGGTTCTTTGCCGTGAAATCAAAGAATGGATTTCACAAAAAAGAACCCGCTCAATAGCGGGTTCTTTCCGGTGAACGAATGATGGTACCGTCTTTGAAGATCAGAGTACCGCGTAACTGCACGCGCTCTACTTTCCCCTGAACGGTCATCCCAGAAAAAGGACTCCATCCACATTTGGTATGGAGTTCCTCGTCCGATAACGTATACACCGTAGCGAGATTGACCTCGATCCACGTCTCCGGTTGCTCCGGCAAGCCGAAGAGCCTCCGTGGATGATGGGCCATCAGCGCGATCAGCCGTTCCGGCGTTAGCCGTCCCTCGGTGACGGCGGTGAGCATCAGGGGCAGGGCTGTCTCCAGGCCGGGAACACCCGGCGGGGGATTCAGGCCGCTTTTTTCTTCGCGGGTGTGCGGCGCGTGATCGGTGGCGATGCAATCAATCGTCGTGTTGATATGCGCCCAAAGCGCGTCCACGTCGGCCTGCGTGGCCAGGCGCGGGCGCATATCTCCCCATGGGCCTAGCCGCGCGGCATCGGCGGTGGTGAGAAAGAGATGGTGCGGCGTAACCTCACAGGTGACGGGCAAGCCGCGGGCTTTGGCAGCGGCAATCAGCGTGATTTCGTCCGCCCGGCTCACGTGGCAACAATGGAGATGCTGTCCGAACGCCGCTGCCAGCCCAATCCCCATGGCCAGGCTGCGTCCCTCGGCGTGCATGGCGATCGGTTTGCCGCGAGGCCAGGTCTGGAAACATCGCAACAGGGTCGCCAGATTGGCGATACGCAGTGGGCCGTAGGTCTGGTCGGCATAGATTTTCAGGCCGATGGTCTCCTGGGCCATGGCAGGCAATTCGTCCAAATGATCGGGCGATGCGCCGGCGTAGAAATGCACATCGCATAGAGCTTCCGCTTGCGCGCGCTCTTGGACGGTACGGAGTGTCTCGCGGGTTACGAGGGGGGGGGCGGTGTTGGGCATGGCCAGAACGGTGGTGAAACCTCCGGCAATGGCGGCGGCTGTGCCGCTGAAAAAATCTTCCTTGTGCTCACCGCCGGGAACGCGGAGGTGAACATGGACATCGGCCAGGCCGGGCAGTCGCGTCATCATTCCGTTAGGCATTGTACTTTAACCTGCCCAATGATACCAGAGATTGGGGTTTTGGCAAGCATGAAAGTTGCTACACAGGGCTTTATCATTCTCGTCACCGTCCCCCGCTGCTGCTGCGAGCGGATCGCCAGATCCGCG
>FWPV01002785.1_pt1 | contig 41575 bp, 42 predicted proteins | sample 2228371 | NCBI WGS metagenome assembly FWPV01 (sample SAMEA103939776, study PRJEB20133) | metagenome
AAGAGCTCTGAGGCTTATTTTATCCATATAAAAGTCACTTTTTGCTTACTAAAAACCCAAATGATCTAAAATAATAAATGACAGGGCGGATTTTAATTTCCAGTTTGTAATCCACACATATATACATGTTCTCGTGCGGTTTACCGCAGGTAAAGAGGTAAACTTAATCCTGCGGTTCGCTAAGCTCACCGGAGAATCCCGGAGGCGCAGTTCCCTCTTTAAAGCACTCGAAAAAGCCGCCCTCCCCGACACTCCCGGAAAGATAGCCGGTTTGATTGCTTATCTTAACAAAGGTTACTCCCTCAGGAACTTCAAAAACTTTAACAGGTTGATTTTTTACCACTCTTTGCATAAATGAGAGCCAGATCGGCGCAGCAACCACCCCGCCGGTTTCTCCCTTGCCCAGTGCAGTATTATCGTCATAGCCAACCCATACCCCGGCAACCAGTTGCGGCGTATAGCCAATAAACCAGGCATCTCTGAAGTCATTGGTGGTGCCGGTTTTTCCGGCGCAGGGACGATTAAGCGCTGCAACCTTTTTGCCCGTCCCCTGAGTCACAACGCTCTGTAACAAGCTGGTCATAATATATGCGGTCTGAGAACTGATGGCCTGAACCAGGTGCGGCTGGTGCTCTTCAATAGTAGTACCATTTCGGTTTATGATCCTGATGATGGGCAGAGGATCGGCGCGCACCCCCGAAGCGCAGAATACAGCATAGGCCCGGACCAGATCCAAAAGCGACACCGTAGTCGTGCCCAAGGCAAGGCTGAGGCCCTGATTTAATGACGTGTCGATGCCAAATTTTTTTGCATATTGGATGGCATAGCCGATGCCAATATCCTCCAGAATTTTCACCGTTACCACATTACGCGAAAGGGTCAACGCAGTGCGCAGCGTAATCGGTCCCATAAATTTTTCATCATAATTTTGTGGTTCCCACAGTTTGTTTCTGCTCATCCTGAAACTCACCGGAGCATCCACAATAATGGTTGCCGGTGTGTAGCCCCGATCCAGCGCTGCCGCATAAATAATGGGTTTGAAGGCTGATCCAGGTTGACGCTGAGCCTGCACAGCACGGTTAAATTGGGTATTGGCAAAATCCCGGCCGCCGACCAGTGCCCGTATATAGCCGGTAAATGGATCGATACAGACCAGAGCGCCTTGAACTTTCTGTGCGTTCGTTATCCGTCGTTTTTCCCGCTTTTCGTACTCCTCAAGACCCGCGCGAACCGATTCTTCAGCAGCTTTTTCCATGGCAATATCGAGCGATGTTTCGATCCGCAGGCCACTTTCATAGAGCCCCTTGCTGCCGTATTTTTTTTCAATAAGTTGGCGAATATATTCGGTGAAATAGGGTGCCTGGCTGATGTTGATACTTTCCTGTTGTTTAAATGAGAGAGGCGCTTTTTCAGCTTCAGCCCGTTCCGCTGCAGTGATGTAGCGTTGTTCTTGCATTCTTTCAAGGACGTAGCTCTGGCGCTGTTTTGCGCGCTCAAGATAACGAAATGGTGAATAATAACTGGGTGCTTTGGGAAGACCTGCCAACAGCGATGCTTCCGCCAAATTAAGCTGGGCAGCGGATTTCCCAAAGTAGGTACGCGCCGCTGCCTCAACGCCATAGGCTCCGTGTCCGAAATAAATCTGGTTCATATAAAGAATCAGGATGTCTGTTTTACTGAGTGATGTTTCAATCCGTTTCGCCAGAATGGCTTCTTTAAGTTTTCGCGTAAAACTTTTTTCAGGCGTTAAAAGCAGGGATTTGGTGATTTGCTGGGTGATGGTGCTTCCCCCCTGTTTTATTTCCATGGAGACAATATTCTTTAGTGCCGCACGAATAATACTCCAGTAGTTGAGTCCTGTGTGTTCAAAAAATTGTGCATCTTCGGCAGCGATGAGCGCCTTGATGAAGATCGGTGAAACACTGGAAAGGGTTACAAAATAGCGCCGTTCCGTGAAAAACTCGCCAATCAATTCTCCCGTACTGGCATAGACTTCGGTGACCAGCGGGGGCTTATAGTCGTCAAGAGAATAGATTTGTGGAAGGTTGTAATTCACGTAGCTGTAAACTGCTAAACCAGCGCATAGGCAAACAATCAGCAGGAGTGCCGGAATAAGAATGACATACCATATGCCCCGTCGGGGTTTTTTCTGTTTTCGTGAGGGTACAGCCATTACTCGCACCAGTTCCTATCCCCGTGGGAGTTCAAAGGCATTTTGGATAAGTTCCACCGTGTAGCCAGAAGGGGAACAGATGACAGCAACCACATCAAAACGAGCAGGGTGATTTTCTAATCCATGCCGCTGAACAAATTCCAACGCCACTCGGGAAATCTGTTCCTGTTTTTTAAAATGCACTGCCTCCTGAGGCGTCCCATGGGTTGGTGAGGTTCTGGTTTTAACTTCAATAAACGAGAGAATATTCTCCGAATCTCGTGCGATGATATCAATTTCGCCAAATTTGCAGCGATAATTACGCGCTACTATTTTAAATCTATGCCGCTTGAGAAAGTCTATAGCAATTTTTTCACCTTGTTCACCCACGTGTTGTTTGCTTTTGCCCATTGGGATAATAATAGATTTATTTTTAATGAAGACAACTCATCTTTGCAGCACGGCAAAACTTCTTCGATGAATGGGCGAGGGACCGTATAAAGCCAATGCCCGGAAATGCTCGCTGGTGCCATACCCCTTATTTTTTGCGAAATTATACTGCGGGTACAGCTCATGATACTGCTTCATAATACTATCCCTGATAACTTTTGCCAGAATAGAAGCAGCCGCCGTTGCAAGGCTCCGCTGATCGCCTTTTATCAAGGGGGTTTGCGGGATAGAAGTTTCGATAGGGTAGGTGCCATCAATAAGAAGATAATCAGGATGTACGGCAAGCAACGCAACGGCATATTTCATTGCCTTGAGACTTGCCTGCAGGATATTGATTTTGTCAATTTCCCGATGATCAACGGCTGCCCACGTCCAGGCAAGCGCTTCCTGGGTGATGATTCTGAAGAGATGACCGCGTTTTTTTTCTGAAAGCTGTTTTGAGTCCTTGATGCCAGTATATGACCAGCGGGCAGGAAAGATGACGGCGGCTGCTACGACCGGTCCTGCGAGAGGCCCTCTGCCGGCTTCATCAACACCTGCGATACGACCATATCCCCATTCATACAGAACTTTCTCAGGACATTGGGCATGCTGCAGTAACGATGATAACGCCTCCATATGCGTTAAAGCACGGCAGTTGGCCAGCGACTCTTATTGAAGCCGTTTTTCTTTGATGCGGGCCGCCTTGCCTTTTAAATTCCTTAAGTAATACAAGCGGGATCTGCGCACCCGGCCTCTCTGGATAACTTCAATGCGGTCAATAGACGGCGAATGTAAGGGGAATATTCGCTCCACGCCAACCCCGTAGGATACTTTCCGCACGGTAAAACTTGAACGCAGGCCGCTATTCTTTTTTCTGATGACCACCCCTTGAAATGCCTGCAGTCTCTCTTTGTCCCCCTCTTTGATTTTTACGTGGACTTTCACAGTATCCCCGGGACGGAAGGCAGGGATGTCAATACGCATATGTTCTTTTTCCAGACGCTCAATGACTTCCATGTTTATATCTCCTTGTTTATAGTGTGCATAACTTCCTGTAATAGCTTTGTATCTTCTTCACTAAGATTTGCCGTGCGTAGCAGATCCGGGCGTTTTTGAACTGTTTTTTTTAAAGCTTGCTGCCTTCGCCATTTACGAATCTTCTCATGATCTCCCGAGAGCAAAACATCAGGCACGTCCAGGCCGCGAAAACTTCGGGGTCTGGTATATTGGGGATATTTCAACAATGATCCGGAGAAGGTGTCTTCCAGAACTGACCGGGGTTCTCCGATTACGCCCGGCACCAAACGGGAGACCGCATCAACAACTACGAGTGCCGGCAGTTCGCCGCCAGTCAGGATATAGTCCCCGATGGATAATTCTTCATCTATAAAAAATTGCAGCCGTTCGTCAACACCCTCGTATCGCCCGCAAATTAAGATCAGATGAGACCATGCACTCAGCCGCTCGGCAATTTTCTGGTTAAACAATATTCCCTGCGGCGACATGAGGATCACCCGCGTGCCCGCTGGCTGTTTAAGCTGTTCTATTGCCTTGACAATGGGCTCTACTTTCATGACCATGCCGACACCGCCGCCAAACGGCGCGTCATCGGTCACTTGGTGGCGGCCTTCGGCATAGCTTCGCACATCATGGATAGTTATCTTTATCAGGTCTGCTTGTTGAGCCCTTTTTAAAATGCTTTCCCCCAGAGGCGAGACCAAAATCTGGGGGAACAAGGTAATTATATCAAAATGGATCATGTAAACAAGACCCGGTCAGGGCCGCTGTCCTATTATCGTGAGATACCCTCAGGCGGTGGGCGGGCTGATTTAAGGTTCGCCGTTTAGAACAAATCAGAAGCAGTGCAGTTCACCACGGATTTCATGGTGGAACAGCTATTCAACAATTTCCAGCACTGCTCGTTTGCCAATCTTTGCAGAAGCAGCCGATAAAATAGTCCGGATGGACTGGGCAGTTTTGCCGTGTTTCCCAATAATTTTTCCGAGATCACCCTTTGCCACTCTCAGTTCAATAACAGATGTCTGTTCTCCTTCCACCTCATTAACCGACACGTCATCAGGATTATCAACAAGCGCTTTGGCGATGTACTTTACTAACTCTTTCATGGTACCTCCACGGTAAGGTTACGGAACGCTACTCACTGTCCGGTCATTGCATCTTTCCCGATTCTACAGCGCAGCCGAAATAAAAAACGCATTTCTTTAAAGAGATGACGAAGAAGATTTTTGGTAAACCCCCCCCTTTTTTAGTATCTGGTTGGCCGCCGGTGTCGGCTGCGCACCTTTTTTCAGCCACTGCAAAGCCTTGTCTTTATCAATATTGGCAATCGGAGGTTCACTGCATGGGTCATAGGTGCCGATCTGTTCGATGAATCGTCCATTTCGCGGGGCTGTATCTTTTGCCACCATAATTCTATAAAATGGCTTTTTTTTCTTTCCGTAACGTGCGAGTCGAATTTTTACAGCCATATACGTATATCCTTTCTCCTTTCAGGGGTTTCAGTCTTGCAATTATAATAATGGAATGATTTTTTAATCGGTTAGGTAAGTGTATATGTATATGTAATATAAAATTTTTGTCAAGGGAAATATTCTCCAGGATTTTCCCCAAAAGATGCCTTTATGAACCCTGCATGCACTTTGGACACCAAATAATACCCACATTTCGGCAAATGTCCCGATTTACCTTTTTTCTTGACAGATAAGAGCGACAAAGTGCATATATATAACATAGCTTCTCCGAGCCATAAGGTTCTAAAGCTGCAAAGCCATGAACAATGGTCGAAAAGGCAGTTTTCGAAAGGATGCTGCCTCCCGTGTTTGGAAAGGAGAGCCTGGTTGAAAATGCCACCGATACCCAGACACGGGGTATCGGTTTTTTATTTTATGGCACATGAAATTTTTTTAAACCGCCCTGCATACCGATTTCATGATAGTGACTTACTTCAGAATTGTTGTTATTGTTTTGCTCGTCGCGTTAAGCGTTATTGCATGCCCCGCAAAAAAAATTGCGGGGAAAGGTATCATCCTCGCCACCACCACGAGCACTCAGGACTCGGGGCTGCTGGATGTGCTGATTCCCCAGTTTGAGAAAAAGACCGGTTATATGGTAAAAACTATTGCGGTTGGTTCCGGGCAGGCCCTTGCCATGGGAGAGCGTGGCGAGGCGGACGTGCTGCTGGTGCATTCTCCAGATGCAGAGAAAATATTCATGGGGAAAGGCCTTGGGATCAATCGTCGGATTGTCATGCACAACGATTTTATTATTGTCGGTCCGGCAGAAGACCCGGCAAACATAAAAGAGGCAATGTCATCTGCAGAGGCTTTTAAGAAAATTGCTGCCGCACAATCTTTATTTATCTCCCGGGGCGACCATTCAGGAACCCATGCAAAAGAGCAAGCTATTTGGCAGGCGAGCGGCATAGATTACTCCGGGAAAAAGTGGTATCAAGAAACCGGACTTGGCATGGGGCAGACACTTGGCGTTGCCGGGGAGAAGAAGGGATATACCCTGTCAGACCGGGGAACTTACCTGTCACTAAAAAAGCAACTTGGTCTGGAAATACTCTGCCAGGGAGATCCAGTGCTGCAAAATATTTACCACGTGATTGAGGTCAACCCTGGCAAATGGCCCAGGGTAAACGCGGTCGGGGCGAAAGCATTTGCGGATTATATCGTTTCAGCGGAGGTGCAAAAAGTTATCGGTACGTTTGGCGTTGACAAATTCGGCTCGCCGCTGTTTATTCCTGACGCGGAGAAAAATGAGGGCAACTGAGGCATTATGGATTTGATTGGAGAAGGTTTTTCGAAAGCATTTGTTCTGTTGCTGACACTTGACCCGGAGGTGTTGCAGATTACGCTATTATCACTGGGCGTCTCTGGATCCGCAACGCTAATCAGTGTGATCCTTGGCATATCACTGGGAGTCCTGATCGCCCTTCAGGAATTCCCGGGAAAAAAGTTCATCATTAGCACCATAAACACCGGCATGGGGTTGCCGCCGGTGGTGGTAGGGCTTTTTGTTTCCATTTTTCTGTGGCGCAACGGGCCGTTGGGGTTTTTGGGGCTTCTCTATACACCGCTGGCCATGATAATTGCACAGGCAATCATTGCCACGCCGTTAGTGATGGGTGTAACCGTGGCAGCGATACAGCATTTGCCAAAAAATCTTCGTTATCAGATTCTGGCCCTGGGTGCTAACCGTCTGCAGATGCTGCTGCTGCTCATCCGGGAGGCGCGGCTTCCGTTGCTTGCCGCGGTAATGGCCGGGTTTGGCGGCGTTATCTCTGAAGTGGGCGCTTCAATTATGGTGGGTGGTAATATCAAAGGCTATACGCGGGTACTAACCACGGCAACCGTCATGGAAACAAGCAAAGGAAACTTTGATGTTGCCATAGCCCTCAGTCTCATCCTCCTGGTTTTTGTGTTTTTCATCAATGCCATTCTGACATACGTGCAACAACAGGAGCGGCCGCGGTGAGTTTCACAGCAGGGCAAGACCTATTGCTTCAGGCTTGTGATATGTGTGTCCATCGAGGCGGCCTCCCCGTTGTTGAGATTCCACTGCTGTGTGTTGAGACTCATCGCGTGCTTACGCTTATAGGGCCTAACGGTGCCGGGAAATCCACATTGTTATTAACCCTTGCCGCACTGCTGAAACCATATCACGGCGTTCTCTTTTTTCATGGTCAGCCAATTGACTCGGATCGTGCCCGCGCTGACTACCGCAAACATCTGGCCATGGTTTTTCAGGAACCGCTGCTTTTTAATACCAGTGTGTATGAGAATGTGGCAGCGGGGTTGAAGATTCGGAAAAAGAACCGGCAGGAAATAAACAATCTTGTCGAAAAAAATCTCGAACAGTTCGGCATCAGCCACCTTGCTCATCGCGCCGCCCGCACCTTGTCCGGAGGTGAGGCACAGCGCGCCAGTCTTGCCAGAGCGTTTGCTATAGAACCTGAAATCATTTTCCTTGACGAGCCGTTTGCTGCCCTTGATCCGCCAACGCGCGAGGCGCTGGGAGATGACCTGCATAGGATTTTGTCCGAGACGAAAACAACGGCGATCATTGCAACCCATGACCGTGTCGAGGCATTGCGACTTGCAGACACGATGGCGGTCATGTTTCACGGGAAAATCGTGCAGTCAGGCAGTCCGGAAGAAGTAATAAACCATCCAGCAGATGAACAGGTGGCTGCTTTTGTGGGAACCGAAACGATTCTTGCCGGCACCGTCACGAAAGTTTATGATGGAACATTCTTATTATCAGTCGCCGGCGCGGAGCTTGAGGCCGTGGGAATGGTGCGCGCGGGGGAACAGGTCGTGTGCTGTATCAGGCCGGAACATGTCACTATCCACACCAATACACCCTCAGCGCATTCAAGTGCTCGCAACGCTTTTAAGGGATTGATTGTGAAGATAGTGCCGATGGGGCTGTTTTATAAAATATATCTTGACTGCGGCTTCCCCCTGGTGGCACATGTAACCCGCCAGTCGCTCGAACATCTTGAATTGCATGAAAATAAAACAGTCGTGGCTTCGGTCAAAGCAACTGCTATCCATGTCATAAAAAAATAGCCCAATGCGATAATGACGGGTGCTGGTTATCAACCATCAATCTGCAGCGATTTTTTGTGCTCCCGGTGTTCGGATTGCGTCGCGGGTGTGCGATTTGAAGAGTTACTCTCCGTGGCCTGGTTACAAAAGTGGTTGACTTTTTGTTCCTGCTGCCGTAAAAATATAAAAAAACCAAAGGGGATGGAGTTCCCCGGAAAACGCCCTTGAGCTGATAACTCCTGCTGCACAGAATGTTGCGGTGGGAGGATTAACGCAACCGGTTGACTATCCCACCAGAAATCTGGTGGGTTTTTTTATTTGAACGCGTGCGCTCTATGGAAGGAATGATTCTCTCATGGAAAACATCTGGCTGGAATCGGCATTATGGGTCTCGTTAGCTTTACTTGCTTCTCTTATTTCTATTCGTATCGCCATATCTGTTGCGCTGGTAGAAATAGTGGTAGGGGCAATTGCCGGCAATTTGCTGCATCTGTCCCTCACGCCGTGGATTAATTATCTGGCAGGAGTCGGATCAATTTTGCTTACCTTTCTGGCAGGCGCCGAGATTGATCCAGTGGTAGTAAAAAAACACATCTGGTCAAGCATGTCCATCGGTATTGTGGGATTTACTGCGCCCTACCTGGGCGTTCTGTGTTACACCCATTATGTTTATCATTGGCCCTGGGCTCAAGCGCAGATCGCCGGGATATCGCTTTCCACAACCTCTGTGGCGGTGGTGTATGCAGTGATGCTTGACACGGGATTCAATAAAACAGAAATAGGCAAAATAATTCTGGCGGGATGCTTTATCAATGATCTGGGCACGGTACTCGCGCTCGGGATAGTTTTTGCCAATTATAATCTTTGGCTTGCACTTTTTGCCCTGACAACAGCGCTTGCGCTCTGGCGTCTCCCCACATTTGTTCCCTGGTTTTTTAAGCGCGTTGGCAACAGAATCAGCGAACCGGAGATAAAATTCATTCTTCTGCTTCTTTTCTTTTTCGGCGGTCTGGGGAATATGGCAAAAAGCGAAGCCGTGTTACCAGCCTACCTCATTGGCATGGTGCTCGCGCCGTTCTTCCTTAACGAGAAGGTGCTTGCCCAGCGCATGCGGGTCATTGCTTTCACACTGCTCACCCCATTCTATTTTTTAAAGGCTGGCTCGCTGGTAAAGTTCCAGACCGTGGTTTTTTCTCTGGGGATCATTGTCGTACTTTTGCTGGTAAAAATGTTCGCCAAGACCGTCGGCATCTGGCCGCTTACGAAAGCGTTTAAATTTAATAAACGCGAGGGTATTTACACAACGCTGATGATGTCAACCGGGCTGACATTTGGAAGCATCTGTGCTCTCTTTGGATTGAACAATAATATAATTAATCAAGATCAATATACGATTTTGGTCACAGCAGTAATTGGCAGTGCGGTTGTCCCCACGTTAATTGCCCAGCAATGGTTTCAGCCGGAAGTAAACCTTATTGATGACGAGGAGGCCTAAATGCATAAAAAAATTCTTCATGGTCTTGATGGTTCGGAAGGATCATTTCGCGCCCTGCAAGAAGCAATAAAACTGGCGCGGTGTTATGCTGCTGAACTTCATACGATTTCTGTCGAAGAACTGCCACATTACCCGGGAGCACTCGGCGAGGTAGTTGAGGAAAAGATGGCAGCGAATGGCAAATTTGGCGAGGCGCTTGAAAAAGCACGCCAGATTGCCAAAACAGAAAATATCGAACTGGTTCCCCACGTTATAGTAGGTCACGAAGTGAAAACCATTTTGGAATATATTAAAAAACACCATGTTGATCTTCTGGTCATCGGCTTTATGGGACATTCGGCATTATATGACCGGGTTATGGGAAGCACCTGCCAGAGCCTGGTTCGCCTTGCTCCCTGCTCGGTGTTCGTTGTGAAATAATCGCAGGATTCTTCATCCATTGGCGAGCAAGCAGCCGTAAGCACTGGGCAGGGGAGACTCGTTGACGGTTGTCAAAAAACCTTTTTAACCAGCAATGATGACATGTGCTTTGTAGGGCGGGAAAAAGAAATAAAGGTGATTATAAAAACACTGGAGAGAGACACGAATATCGTGTTGTTGGGGAAATACGGAATTGGGCGAACGGCATTAATGAAACACATGGCAAACACCAGCCAGGGCCCATGGAGATTTTTCCATGTTGATTTCTCGCAAACGCCCAAGGAGGTCTGTAACACGCTTCTTACCCAGCTGTGCCCTGGTTATTACCATAAAAATAACGGCAGATACGAAACATACCAAAAAAGCCGCTTTCAAATCGCACATCTTGAGCTGCCGGACAAACGAAAACCGATCCTTATTTTAGATAACATCGCCAGGCTGTCGTCGCACAAGCTACAGTTTCTTAACTATTTAGCAACAGAAAAACAATTTGGATTTATTGCCATAGTGGAGCAGTTTCTTCCTGAGCAGGATCTCCTGCGGTTGCGTGTCGCTATAAGCCCTGCTATACGACTCAACCTGAATAACCTGAATATGCGCAATACACAGGAATTTTTCCATAAATATTCACAAAAATATCATCTGAACTTGACCAGTAATCGGATTAAGGCCGTGAGCGAAATTACCAACGGCTACCCGTTAGCAATGAAGGAATTTGTAAAAAAGGAATTACTAAAAAAAGAGTGCACCAGCGATACCGGAACAAAACCGCATGTTTAATGAATTTCAGAAAAATGCTTTTACCTCAGTGTTGCGCACGGTTGAAGAGATGCTGCACGATGTCAGATTAAAGCTTCTGCATCCGGAGCGTCAGGGAATTCTCTTTGAAGATTTTAAAGACGACATCGTAATAAAAAATAAAGATGAAGTTTTGCAACGCATTGCGTTCGTTGAAGACATAATCAAACAGTTGCAGCAACAGTTCGATTTAAAACCAAGAACCATCGAGGTAAAACGTTCGATACGCGGCACCCTCTATTATTGTTTGCAAACCGTTGAGGACGCAAGAGCAAAAAGGATGAAAGGGTATGGCAGTGTTTCCCCAGGGTTAGACCTTCTGATAGATCCACCTATTAATCAGATCAAACACTTTATTCAGGAAATACTGCAATTGATCGGCCCGTGACAGCACTGTTTCATGTTTGAGGGAAGGCGACGAATGCCAACCCGTGGGTATATCGTATGCATGCCGGAGAAGAAAATACAAGCTTGATGGAACAACGGAGCGCGGCAAAAGCAGCTTTGCAGGAGGTGCGAACCACCGTGGAGCGGTTTACTATTTTACCGCTCCGTCGGCAGGTGGAGGCTTGTGAAACACTGCTTGCGGAAAATCAATTTATTGATATTGCCATTCTTGGCCAGTTTAAGGCAGGCAAGACCTCATTTATCAACTCTCTCATTGGAAAACCGGTTTTACCAGTTGGCGTGATTCCCGTCACCACGGTGATCACCCGCATCACACGGGTGCAGTATGGCACACGGGAAAGGGTAGTGGTGCGGTTTATAGACGGTAACAGTATTGAAATTGCTCTGCAAGACATTGAACATTTTATTTCCGAGGCAAAAAATCCTGCAAATGCAAAAAATGTGGCAGTCGTGGATGTTGAACTGCCGCTTTTTGAGCGGTATCATGGTTTGCGCCTGGTGGATACCCCGGGACTGGGAAGCGCCTATAAGTATAATACGGCAACATCTGAAGAGTGGCTCCCCAAAGTCGGCGCGGCGATTGTTGCCATAAGCGCGGAACGCCCGCTGTCGGAAAGCGATATACAGCTTATACGCGAGCTCATGGACTATACCCCGGAGATTGTGCTGCTGCTGACGAAAGCAGATCTATTGTCGTCTGATCAGCAAGCTGAAGTGGTTACCTTTTTGAATGAAACGGCACAGAAAGAACTTAATCGCACGTTTCCAATCTATCTCTATTCGATTAAAAGCGATACTGATACCTATAAACGGCAGCTTGACACGGAGCTGTTTGATCCGCTGGCACGGAATATTGATGCTGAATTGCATAAAATCTCCCTGCATAAAATCACCTCGCTTGCCCGTTCCTGCGCCGGTTATCTTGAAGTCGCTTTAAATGCATCGGTGCAGGCAGATCATGAGCGCGACGCAGTGAAAGCTCTCATTCTTGATGAAAAAGTGAATTTTGAGCTTATCCGCTCCGAGTTAACCCTCATTGCCCGCGAACACATGCTGCAGACCCGCACGCTGATAAATCAGCACCTGAATGCAGTATGTAAAATTCCCTTAACCCAACGGCTGATCGCCCGCCTTAAAGACGACATGAAACACTGGAGCGGTAATTTATCTGTCTTTACGGGACGATTCGAGCAGTGGGTAAAGGAGAATATGACCCGCGAACTGCATGCGATATCCCACCAGGAACATGAACACTTTTTTGTCTCGCTGGTTAAGGCACGAACGGCAATTTTACGGCGGGTTAACCTTTTCAAAACCCTGCTTGATAGCAATATCGAAAAGGTCCTGGGAATAAAAATGAGCAGCGTTGATTGGGATGTTGCCATAACTGAACCAGGAAGCCCGGATCTCACCTTTACCCGCACCTTTGATTTTCATCTGGAGCTCTTTTGGTTTTTGATACCAATGGCGGTTTTTCGACGAGCGTTTGAACGGCATTTTATCAAGCAACTGCCGTGGACTGTCGAGGTGAATCTTTCGCGGCTTTCTCATCAATGGGAGGTGCGGATCAATAAAGCAATTGAGGAAATGAAGGACAAAGCACTGGCTTATGTCCAGGAAGAGCTGTCCACCATTGAGACGCTCATGGCAAAACCGCAGGAGCAGACGGCTGCAATTATGCAAAGCCTCACAGCCATGCGCGGCATATGCGCGATGAGCGCACCGTAATGGTTACTGCTTGAGTGCCAGGGTGCGCGCTACAGCAGAGAGGGTTTTTGGTTCGCGCAGCTGAGCAAGTTGCACTGAATTCTCTTGAACGCCCTCGAGGGTATTGAAAAACCGGTCAAGGATATCACCGCCATACGAGGGGACCAAAAAAATATGTGTATGGGGAATACGTTTGCCCCGCGCGTACATGCAGACAAAATCAGGTTTATATGCCGCCATTATTTTTTGTGATATTCTTCGTGCCACCTTAAAAAGGCTTTCGGTTTCGGCTTCAGTCAGTTCATGCCACCAAGCAACATGCCGTTTTGGTATAACCAAACAATGTCCTTTGGCAAAGGGCTGAATGTCAAGAAGGCATAAAGAATATTGGTCTTCAGATAGTATAAAGGCCGGAGCTGTGCCGGCCACGATATTGCAAAAAACACACTCCTTCTTTTTGCGCCGCATTATCGGTTGCTCCTTTTTAAAATTTCTTATTGCTCAACATTAGCACATTACCGTTCCCGAGGCAATAACCGGCAAAAAACTTTCCCTCAATGCCGAGGTGCGCGGGCCAGGTCTTGATGCTGCTCGATTCGCGTTCCTATGCCGCACGATAACTCTGCTGTGCTCATACCTGTTTGTGCCACGGTGCAATCCGGCGCTGTTCTTTACTCGCATGCCGCCGGCATGGTCCGGAACACCCGTTTTTGGGGAACGTCCCGAAAAAAGAATTATTGACGCTTCGGGACGTAACCTCTTATAATCAAATAAACGCAACGGGTGTTACCTGTAACATGGTGTGTCATTATTGAGAAAAGAACGTAACGCTGCGCAACTGTTCTCATAGTATTGCCGCACCGGAAACATGCCGGAGCATAGGCATGCCAAGAGCGTCTCTGAGGAGGCTTATCACGGTAACACCATGCGCATACAACACCAGTATTACCAGTTTTCCCCTAAAAACTATGACGATGTCAGTAACTGCGCCAGCCCGCAAAAGACCAAGACGCTTGGTGCCGCAGTGGCAACGCATGCTCAAACATGCCATAACAAACACGGCACAGCTTGCAGACTACTTCACCATTGATTATCCGGCGCTGCAGTGCGTGAGTGATCGCTATCCATTGCGAATTAATCCCTATTACTTCAGTCTGATTAAAAAACCCGGGGACCCGATCTGGAAACAAGTCGTGCCGGATGAACGAGAATTGCAGGACGATGATGGACTGGAAGATCCGCTTGCCGAAGATCAATATTCGCCGGTGCCGCACGTTATTCATCGCTATGCCGATAGAGTTCTGTTGTTGGCTTCCAGCCAGTGTGCCGTTTACTGCCGGTTTTGCACGCGCAAAAGAAAAATCGGCAAGCAGGGAGCGATAACTGCGCAGGCAATAAAGGAAGCAGTAGCCTATATTCGATTTCACCGGGAAGTTCGGGATGTGCTTATTTCAGGGGGTGATCCGCTGCTTCTGGATGATCCGGTGCTGGGTGATCTCCTTGCCGCAGTGCGAGCCATCCCGCATGTTGCGATGATACGCATTGGTACGCGGGTTCCCTGTGTGATGCCCCAGCGGATTACCATGCAACTTGTTCGGCTGTTAAGCACATTTCATCCACTTTATATCAATACCCATTTCAACCATCCCGACGAAATAACGGCAGAGGCTGCTATGGCCTGCAGCCGGTTAACTAATGCCGGCATTCCTCTGGGATGCCAGACGGTGCTGCTCAAAGGAGTAAACGACCATCCCGCAATCATGCTGCAACTGATGCAGAAACTGCTCGCCATCAGAGTAAAACCGTATTATCTTCACCAGATGGATCTGGCAAAAGGAACCGGGCATTTTCGCACGTCTATAACAACCGGACTGCGCATCATGCGAACTCTTCATGGGCGTATCTCGGGGATGGGGGTCCCGCAGTACGTCATTGATCTGCCGGGAGGAGGGGGAAAAGTGCCGTTACTTCCGGCATACATTGTAAATATGAAGAACGGCACGGTGGCGTTAAAAAACCGCGACGGAAACATTTTTTACTACCCGCTGAAATAGCCGGGGGGACAGCGTGAACCTGCCGCAGTCATGCCACGAAGCAGTTCCCATCATCACCTGCAAGCGCATTCTGAGGATATGAACCAATGCTGAATTATGCTGCAAAGCTGATAAATAAAATGGAAACAAGCGTTATAATCAGCACGGTTTCAGCGGCCAGCAATGGCGGATTGGGAAATCGATAGGATACGGTACCGTCAGAATTATCTTTTTCGAACCAGTGGACAATCCGGTGCGCGCGATGAATTACGGCAAAGCCGGGAATAGCAGAAAACCGTTCCTGCCGTTTCCACAGCAGCGTTGAAACGATATCGGGAAGAATGCCAAAACCGGCAGTCCAGAGAAAAAGCAGTGGACTGCCAAAAACGTTCATGGCAGAAACAAGAATTATCACTCCGGGCCCCAATTCAAGCAGCGTCGGGACCAGCTTCTTAAAAATGGTATCCGGCGCAGCGATAAAGCCATGGGGGATAATGTCAAGCAGCAAATGAGCCATGCAGGAGGCGCAGGCGGCGACCAAGAACGCTTCAAGAGTGCCGATTCCTGACTTGATAACCACGACGGTTATGATGCAGGCAGAGGCAATATGGGTAGTTGTGGTCATTTCATTGTTCCACACGCAGCGCTTCGATAACAAACAGTTTTATGGTTCGGACGCGGCGACGCGATTATTTTTCGGTAACGCTGCGAATTGCGTCATATACGACGTCAACCAGGGTTTCAAGCTCTTGGGGTGAAATAGACAGCGGTGGCATGAGGACGATCACATCGCCCAGCGGCCTGATAACAACGCCACGGTGCCGCGCTTCAAGTATCACGCGCTGGCCAATTTTTTGCCGTACGGGATAGGGCTTTTTGCTGTCACGGTCGTTTACCAGTTCAATGCCAACCATAAAGCCGCACTGCCGCACATCCCCCACATGGCGCAAGCTGTAAAACCGCTGCAGCTTTTTCTTGAGCAGTTTCATTTTTGGTTGCAACGCATCAAGCACGCGCTCCTTATCAAATACCGCAAGGTTTGCCAATGCCACCGCGCAGGCAATCGGATTGCCGGTGTAGGTATGGCCATGATAGAAGGTTTTTCCCTCCTCAACCTCGCCCCAAAAAGCATCGTAGATTGCGTCGGTGGCAAGGGTTGCTGCCAGCGGCAACGTACCGCCCGTGATACCTTTTGCCAGCGCCAAAAGGTCGGGGCGCAGATTCTCATGCTCGCAGGCAAACAGTTTCCCAGTCCTGCCAAAACCAACCGCGACTTCATCGGCAATGAAAAGAACCCCATACCGCGCACAAAGCTCCCGGGCACCTTTTGCAAAGCCGCGGGGAAATACAATCATACCAGCGGCACCCTGAACCATCGGCTCCATAATAAAGGCGGCAATCTCTGCATGGTGCTGCTTCAATATCTGTTCCAGAGAATCCAAGCACGCCAGGCTGCATGACGGATGCTGTAGATGTAGCGGGCACCGGTAACAATACGGAGCTGTCGCTTTATAGGTCTTGAACAGCAGGGGTCGGTAGATACGGTGAAACAGGTCGATGCCGCCGACGCTTACTGCCCCGAGGGTATCGCCGTGATAAGCGTTCTGCAGGGTTACAAAGGTTTTTTTTCTGCGGGCGGCGCGGCTGGTCTGCTGCTGCCAGAACTGGAACGCAATCTTCAGCGCAACCTCAACCGCCGTTGAACCATTATCAGAATAAAAGACTCTGGTCAGTCCCCGGGGTGTGATGGCCACCAGTTTTTGTGCCAGTTTGATGGCCGGCACGTTGCTCAGGCCCAGCAGCGTGCTGTGTGCAATTTTCTTGACCTGCTGGATCATGGCCGTATCAAGTTGTTTTTTGCGATGTCCATGGATGGTCACCCAAAGCGACGACACGCCGTCAAGATAGCGGTTACCCTCAATATCATACAGGTAAGAACCCTTGCCCCGCTCTATGATGAGCGGCGTTAATCGCTCGTAGTCCTTCATCTGGGTAAAGGGATGCCACAGGTATTGTTTATCCAGCGCTTCGAGCCGCGCCTTTTCTGCGGTGCAAGAAGTTTTCTTTGCCATGGCGAAGATGCTTCTTTGGGCTTGTTATCCCTCAAAAATATTGTTATAGTTTTGCGCGTCACAATGGCTCAGTATCATTCAACGGCACCTGTTATGGAGCGGTGATTGCACGATGGACTTTAATCCGCGACGACTGGTAGAAAGTTTTGTGGGTATTAGTAGAGAACTTCTGATGCGTCCCAGAGATTTTTTTCACTTCCTGCCGCATGAAGGATCTATTATTAATCCCCTGTTATTTCTTGCTATCTGCGTCTTTTTATCATGTCTGTGCATGGCAAATATCCTGAAAGGGGACTATCGCTTGTTTCTCCTTCTCGTTGCCGCCAATTTACTCTCCGATTTTGTCATGAGCGGCATTCTGCATGGGATCGTGAAAAAAGCCTTCAGCGGTTCTGCGCCGTTTGCTGCGACCTTTCGCGTCATTGCCTATTCCAGCCTTACCGATCTTGCTGCCTGGATACCGTTCATCGGCACCATCGCCACATGTTATGGCCTGTACCTTATTTTTCTCGGTTTGCAGGAAATTCATCAGCTGCGGCCGCGGCAAGCAGGCATCGCCGTACTTACCATTACTGCGCTTTCACTGGGGGCAGGAATAGCAGCGCTCATCGCCGGCAGAGACTGGCTGCACCTGTCAGATGTCAGTCCGCTGCCGGGGCCGTTCGAGTGACGATGCACTGGGGCATTATAGACCACGCGGCTTCACCGCGCTCACCGGTATATGCTCAAACAAGAAACTGCCGGTTCGCAGCGCACGAAGCAGCGTCGCATAAAATATAAACCATTATGCATGCCGGGAGGCACCGTGCGCGAGCCTCACTTTGGCTGTTCCTGTTCTTCGGGGGATGATGGTTTTGCCTGCGCGCCACGTACTGCCTTTTCCAGGCGGCTCAACGAATCAGCCAGCTTTTCCCGCAGCGAATCGGTGGTGATCCCGAGCTGATCCACTTTTGATTTGAGCTCCTCGGCGCCGCCGCTTTTACGGTAGGCCAGATAGGCCAGCACCAGCGCCACAATTGAGATAATGAAAGCTAATCCTGCCATAATGAGTCCTCCTTTTTTTAAGTTACTGGTATTACCTATGTCGCAAGGCCTGTTTTGATGCGTCTGCTTCCTGCGGCGTTTACATTTATAGCGCCTTCAAATCATTGTCCCGGGGCGCTTTTTTTCTAAACAGCAGCAGCGAAAAGATCCATCCAATAACCAAACCGGCAAGCAGGAATGCCAGCAGCATAAGAGATAAGGACATTTCTTTATGCAAAAAGAGAAAATGTAATGTTGCGGTCTCTGTATTCTGGAAGGTAAATGCTGCCACCAGGGCAATGAGGATCAAAACGCCGATAAATTTAATGGTCGCCATTTTCCTCTCCCTCGCTGTGTTTCATTGGGAATGCCAAGAAATCCTATAATCATTATTACTATAAAGTCAATAGCTGCTGGATTGCAACCTATTTTTGACAGGATGATCCCCAAAAAACGGGCGGGCTCAATAGCAAACGATAAAAAATATTGGGGACGTTTTTGATTGTTGACCCTGCAGAAATGCGGGTGCGATAAAAAACTTGCAACCCCATTACAAACATGCTACACCATTCCTGACCGGCAGACGGGTAATAACTGACATGGACAGAAATCACGGTAAAAACCGCCGTAAGACCCAGGTGCGTAACTTCTGGGCTTACCATAACAGAAGAAAAACCCCGCAACCCAATGGTGGCTATGAAAGCGTGTGTCAATGCGGGAAGGCGGTGGCGTTCTGTCCGGACTGTATTGCAACACCGGAAGGCGAGTTCAGCACGGCGGAGCAACCCGCACTCGAATAACGGCACCTGGGCGCCGGCAGGCACCGCTCCAGGCAACGTCCTATGCCCTTCATCGCAGATCTGCACATTCATTCTTATCTCTCCCGGGCAACCAGCTCCCAGATGAATCTTGAAAATCTCTACAAATGGTCGCAGCTCAAAGGTATCACGGTAATCGGAACTGGCGATTTTACCCACCCGAAGTGGTTTACTGAGCTCAGGGAAAAGCTCGAACCAGCAGAGCCCGGCCTCTTCCAGCTCAAAAAAAAATATGCTCAGCCGGTGGACCAAGAGGTACCGGAATCCTGCCGCGCCCCGGTACGGTTTTTACTGTCTGTTGAAATTAGCACGATTTATAAAAAAGCAGAACGAACCAGAAAAGTTCATAGTCTGTTTTTTGCCCCGGATTTCCTTGCTGCCGGACGGCTTAATGCAGCGCTGCAGGCGGTTGGCAACATAAAGTCTGACGGCCGTCCCATACTGGGGATGGACAGCAAGCACCTGTTGCAGATAGCCCTCGATGCTTCGGCAGAGAACATCTGCATTCCCGCCCATGTTTGGACGCCGCATTTTTCGGTACTGGGCGCTGCCAGTGGGTTTGATGCGGTTGAGGAATGCTTTGAGGAGCTGACGCCCTACATTTTTGCGCTGGAAACCGGCCTTTCTTCAGATCCGCCGATGAACTGGCGAGTTTCAGCGCTTGACAGATTTGTTTTGGTTTCAAATTCCGATGCACATTCTCCGGAAAAGCTGGGCAGAGAGGCTAATGTGTTTAACTGCGACCGATCCTATTTTGCCATGATGCAGGCACTGCAGGAAAAAAACCCGGAAGAATTTTTGGGCACCATAGAATTTTTCCCGGAGGAGGGAAAATATCATTTTGACGGACACCGCAGTTGTCACATTCAAATGACACCGGTAGAGACCATGGCGCGAAAGGCGCTCTGTCCGGTATGCGGCAAGCAGGTAACGATCGGGGTTATGCATCGCGTGGTTCATCTTGCCGACCGGCCGGAAGGTTATACCCCGCCGCAGGCATTTAGCTATCGGCGTGTTATTCCACTGGCAGAGGTACTGGCTGAGGTCTATAACGTGGGAGACAAAAGTGCGCGTGTTTCCCGCCTCTATTTTAAACTCCTTGAGAAATTCGGCAATGAGTTTTATATTCTGCACGACTGCCCGCTTGCAGACATCAGGCAGGCGGGATTTGGTCTACTCGCCGAGGCGCTCAAGCGCATCCGTGCAGGCACTGTGCATATTAATCCCGGTTATGACGGCGCTTATGGCGTTATCAAAGTCTTTGAGCCCTGGGAGAAACAAGAACACCAGCTTTTGTTGTTGTAAGGAGCGGCGATGATTGATCTCTTGGCGTCACTTACCCCAGAGCAACAATCAGCAGTGCAAACCATTGATGGGCCGCTTCTGATCATCGCCGGCGCCGGCAGCGGAAAAACCAGAACCCTGGTGCATCGGCTGGCATATCTTGCAGACGTGAAGGGCATACCTGCTGAAAAGCTGCTGGCCATTACCTTTACCACGAAGGCAGCCGAGGAGATGCGTTCGCGCGTGGTCAGTCTGTGCTCCGCCGGAATAGATCTTGCGGAGCTGTGGATCGGCACCATCCATGCGTTCTGTTATCAGATTCTCAAAAATAACGGGCAGCGCCGCAGTGCGGTGACCGATGTGAAACTGGTTTCGCTGGCAGAGCAGGCGCTGATTCTCAAGAGCCTGGTGCCGCAGTTCTTCCCGGTGCAGACAGCCAGTTCTATTCAGCACTATGCCCGGATGATATCGCGGGAGAAAAACGATCGTGCCAGCAGCACCCCTACAATTCCCGCTCACCCTTCGCCCTTCCTTCAAGCCTATCAGGCAATCCTGGAAAAAGAAGGGTTGCTTGATTTTGACGATTTAATCATCTGCGCCTTGGAGCTCCTCAGGCAGCATCCTTCCGTGGCAGCACAGCTTCGCTCCCGATTTACCTATATTTCAATTGATGAATACCAGGATATCAACTATGCCCAGTATCTGTTCATGAAAGAACTCGCCGGCCCGGCACCCAATCTCTGCGTGGTCGGAGACGCGGATCAGGCCATTTATGCGTTTCGCGGCGCCCAGGTAAAAATTTTTCTGCAGTTCCAGGAGGACTTTCCCTCCGCAAAAATCGTTTGCCTTGATCAGAATTACCGCTCCACCAGCACGATTGTCACGGCGGCGCAACAGGTTATTGAAAAAAACACGGGCAGAATTGACAAGAAACTGGTCGCAGTAAAATCAGCGGGCGCACCAATTGAACTCCATGAACTGCTTGATGATGTGCAGGAGGCGCGTTTTGTCGCGCGGGAGATCGGCCGATTACTGGGCGGAACCCGTTTGGAAGGCATCGCGCATGCGCACGGGGAGAATGGCTCGCCGGCAAAAAGCTTTAGCGACATCGCCGTGCTTTACCGGCTGCACGCCCAGAGCCGACTGCTGCGATCCGCTCTTCAGCGCGTGGGCATTCCGGTGCAGGTGGCTCCCGGTGTGTCGCTCTACCAGGAGCCGGAGATAGAAGAGATTATCGCACTGCTGGAAGTCATCTCTGACCCGGAAAACGACGCGGCGCTGCGCCGAGTGCTTCTTGCGATGGTCAGGGGGGTTGGGGTTCAGACGGTTGAACGCCTCGGCAATCTTGCGCGCAACTATGGCCGCCCTTTGTTTTCACTACTCAATGCAGACGGCATTCCGGGAACTGATATTCCTGCGGATAAGAAAACCAGCCTGCATGCGTTTTCCACGGTCATCTCCGCGCTGCAAGAGAGAAGTGCGACCATGCCCCTTGATGCGCTCATCCGGGAAATTTGCGCGAAACCGTTTCCCGACGTGAACGGTGCCATCAGCACCGAGGAACTGGATTTTGCAAAAGAGGAAAATCTTCTTGACCTGCTTACCGCGGTTATGCCGTTCTGTCAAACGCCGGCAGCGGACGGGATTCCCCGGTTTTTGCGCTGGCTTGCCATGCTCAGGGAAGGCGACGTGCAGTTGCCGCAGCAGGAGGCGGTGCGGCTCATGACCATTCACGGTGCAAAGGGGCTTGAATTTCCGGTAGTCTTTATTACCGGCCTTGAGGAGGGGTTGTTGCCCTACTGTTTATCGAGGGTTGAAATAGAAGCAGACGCTGAAGATCCCGAAGAAGAGCGGCGGCTTTTTTATGTTGGTATGACGCGGGCGCAGGAAAAACTCTATCTGACCTATGCCCGCAGCAGGTTTCTTTTTGGGGAACGGAGAAAGCTGCCACGCTCATCATTTGTTGACGACCTTCCCCAGGAGACGGTCTGCCGATTTATCGATCCATTAATTGCCAAACAGATGCAGCAGAAAAAGGCCCCGAGGCAAATGAGCCTGTTTGGCAAGAGCTGAATGCTCACCGTTTATGACGCAGGAGTTTTATATGAAGAACGATAAGAACAAAAACAAAACACTTCATCCGTTACCAACATTGAAGCCGGACCGACGGGTCATATTAAAATTCGTGCCCAAGTTGCGAAAAGTGAAAAAGGGGGGCAAATAGATGTTCCATAATATGGTTATGCGATCTGCTGGGAACCATGCATATCCGGTTGTTTGGAAATTATGTTAATCAAAGAATGGAGCTGTGGAGGACGCTATGGCAGAGAACCAGATAAAAGACCAAGCAAATGAGTTTTTTGAGTACACTGCGAAATTCGGGCAGAAATATCCGGGGATTTCCCAGAGCTTTATGTCGCTTATGGGAAGCGTGATGGAGGATGGGGCGCTTAAAACCAAAGAAAAGGAACTCATCGCCCTGGGCATTGCGGTGGGCCTGCGCTGCATTCCCTGCATCCATGCCCACACCAGCGCCGCACTGGGCATGGGGGCATCGCCCGAGGAAATTATGGAGGCAGCCTCGGTTGCCATTTTGATGGCCGGCGGGCCGGGCATGGCGCATGTCATAGAAGTGATGAAAGCGATAGAGGCTTTTTCACCGCAAGCGTAGGAGGGTCATGCGTGGGTGCCACTGTGTCCATTGTCAGGTGTGCCGACTATCAGGAGGAGCTTGTCTATCAGAGCATAAAAGAAGCGGTCAAGTTGGCGGGCGGCCTGTCCCGCTATGTGTCGCCGGGAGAAACGGTTATGCTCAAACCGAACTTGCTGATTGGCCGCCCGCCGGAGAAATGTGTTAACACCCATCCCCTGGTGGTCAAAGCAGTGGCGCGCATGGTCCAGGAAACAGGCGCTGTCCCGCTTATCGGGGACAGTCCCCAGCTTGATTCAGCGCAGAAAGCATGCGACAAATGCGGCATTGGCGAGGTTGCCCGCGAGCTTGGTGTTGAAATCGTTGAATTTGAACCCGTTGCTGTTCAAAACCCGGCAGGAAAGGTGTTTAAGAGTTTTACCATTGGCAGCGTATTGCAGAAGGTTGACAAGATTATCAATCTGGCAAAGCTCAAGACCCATTCCCTCACGACACTTACCCTCGCGGTAAAAAATATGTTCGGTGTGGTTCCGGGCGCGCGCAAAGGGCAGTGGCATGTGCGAACGCATACTGCGGGCGCCGCGTATTTTGCGCAGATGCTTCTGGACCTGTATTATCTGGTAAAGCCCGCGTTAAACATTGTTGACGGGATTATGGCAATGGAAGGGCAGGGACCGGGTTTTGGCGAACCACGGCAGCTTGGCCTCATCATCGCCGGAGCCGATGGGGTTGCCGTTGACCGCGTCATTGCCGAACTTGTCAACATTCCTGTTGCGCAGGTTCCGGTGCTTGCCGTTGCCCGGCGCGATGGTTATGGCGTTGCGGATCTTGAGCAGATTGTCATTGAGGGAGAACAGCTTGAACAGGTGAAGGTTCCCGATTTTAAGGCGCCGCAATATCGGGACATGATGGCAAAAATTCCGCGCCCCATTATGCACTTTCTGAAAGCCTATCTTACCACCCAGCCTGCGGTCATACAACAGAAGTGCGTGGCGTGTGAACTGTGCCTGCGCACCTGTCCGCGGCAGTGCATTTCTCATTCGGCCAACGGCATGCACATTGATGCCCATGCCTGCATCCAGTGCCTGTGCTGTATGGAGATCTGCCCGGAAGGGGCAATCGCGCTGCAGCCCGGCGGTCTGCTTCGATTGTATGCCGGTATGCAGCGGCTGCGCGGCAGGCATCACAGTTCATAGAGTGTCTCGTCCCGTTGCGGGGCGGGTTTTCTGGTTTTAATAGCCTGTGCCGCTGCGCCGGGCATTATGAACGGCTCTTCACTTTGCAGGATATCACCCATTTCGGTTTCAATCTGATCCGGATCTTCGCCTGCTTCCATACGCCGCAACGCTTCCGTCATGCCCGGCCCCATCTGGATGCCGGTCATTTCCGAGAGTTTACGCACCAGATTTGCCGCCTGCCGCGGATCGTCTTCATTTATTTTGTCCGCCTCATTGGCCAGCAGATGCATTGCCTTTTCCATGGCGCTTTCATTGATGGGCAGTTTATCAGCGTCGTCCGGTTCTTTGGCTCGCCCGGTACAGGCGAAAATAGACAGTTGTTTCTGGAGCTGTTTGCGGCAGCGTGGACACGGTGGCCGCTTTTCAGTGTTTATGGTGCGGGAAAAAAAGTTAAAAATGGTATTGCAATCGTCGCAGTAAAACTCATAGATGGGCATAGCTCACGACTCCTTGTTGCGTTGCATACATTGCTTTATAAAATGGTGAAACAGATACACCACATTATATATAACACTGAGTCCGCCGATAAATTTTTCCTTTATCATGCCGCGCGGCAGACTGTCTATAATCATTTCCAGATCCTTAATCCTGCCGGTAATGGTTACAAACTCGTAGGCCACCTGTTCGCAGCCGAGCCCTTGGATTAAATGGTCTATCTTGCTCTCGATGCCGTCCAGATCATAAAAAATCTGGCGGTACGCGTTTCTATGCTGCGCGGGGATATCGGCAAGGGCTTTTTCAATGATACACAAACGTGCCATAAAATAGCCAACCTGCACATGCTGGGTGTTGCGTTTGCTGTATGACTCTGGATACCGTTCGCAATATACCTGGCCGAGTTTCAGCATGTCTTCCCGCTCAAAGGGAAAGCTGCTGTCAAGGGCAACCAGCGCGTCTTTAAACTCCTGTATCGCGCTGTGTTTCTGGAACAAGGTGGCAATCAAGGAACTCATGGAGATGCTCACACTGGGTTAACGCACGGTCGTGCTGCTCAGTCGCTGGTGCCAATTCCAGGCAGTGCGGATAATGTCTGCAAGGCTGAAAGCACAACGCCAGTCCAGCAGGTGCTGCGCTTTTTCGCTGGAGGCAATCAGTACCGGGGGATCGCCGGGGCGGCGCGCGGTCTCTACGACCGGAATGTCCCGGTTTGTTATCGTGCGCACCGTGGCAATCATTTCCCGCACGCTAAAACCATTGCCGCTGCCCAGGTTGAAGCAATCGGTCTTGCCGCCATTGAGCAGATAGGAAACGCCACGGATATGCGCATCAGCAAGGTCATTGACATGGATGTAGTCGCGCACGCAGGTGCCGTCCCGGGTATCATAGTCGGTTCCATATACCTTGACACACTCACGTCTGCCCGCAGCCGCATCAAAAATCAGCGGAATAAGATGCGTTTCCGGAACATGCGCCTCGCCAATTTCCCCCTCGGGATCGGCGCCGGCAGCATTGAAATAACGGAAACTGATGCTGCGGAAGTCATAGGCTTCCGCATAGTCCGCAAGGATTTGCTCCACCATGCATTTGCTTCGGCCGTAGGGATTTATGGGGAGCATGCCCGCGTCTTCGGTAATCGGGATCCGCTCGGGCAGGCCATAGACCGCTGCCGTGGAAGAGAAAATGAATTTATTGACCCCGTGCGTTCGCATGACCTTGAGCAGGGTTATGGTATTTTGCACATTATTGCGATAATACTTTTCGGGGTCAGATACCGACTCAGGCACTTCAATGAACGCGCAGAAATGCATCACCGCATCAATCGGATATGTTTTAAAAACACCGTCCAGTTGCGCGACATCGCCAATATCGCCCCAGACAAACTCACCCCAGCGCGCAAAGGACCGATACCCGCGGCTCAGGTTATCATAAACCACGACCTCATAGCCCCTGTGATGCAGCATTTTGCACACATGGGCGCCGATATAGCCCGCGCCTCCTGCAACCAGAATTGCCATATCTTCAGCTTACCCTGCAACCTCACCGACCGGCGAGAACTGTTTCCGATAATACAGCCATGCCGCTATTGCCCCGAACAGAATACCGGCGGAATCAGCCATAAAATCATAGACGCTGCATTCGCGCAGCGGGATGAAACGCTGATGCAGTTCATCAAGCGCCGCATAGGCAATGCCGACCAATAGGCAGTTTCGCAGAGCTTCCGCCGGCGAACTGTTGCGGGCGAAGATAAAATAGCGAAACAAGAGCACGGTTAATACCAAAAATTCCATGCCGTGCGCGAATTTATCCCATTGCCAGAATGATACCAACTGCGGCAGCGCGCTTCCCGGCAACGAACTGGCGACAATCATCCCCGCAACCCATGCCAGCAGCGGCAGATGAACGGTGTAATAACGGCGGTTCATGCTGATAAAGGTTTTTGTAGTAAAATATAGGGGAATGCGCGAGCGATGTCAAACACAATGGTTGGGCAGGGAAGGCGAGCTCTATTCTGCAGGGGAAAGCATTCGGGCAAGCATCAGCGCATTTTTTGCCGCTGAGCCGGCATGGCAGTTGTTGAAAAAAACCATGACCCGATCGGTTTTTGCTGCTATCTGCTGAATCGGCTGGATGAACTGCTTAAGTTCTTCCGCGCTATACAGATAATCATAACGGATTGAACCGGGCGCATTGAACCAGTTGCTGTTCCTGCCGTGCAGCCTGAAATAGCCCACACCGGATGTCGCCTGAGGGACAAAGGGCATCAGGCCCTTCAGCTTCGGTTCATCCACCACGCAATATCCCAAGCCGCAGGTTCTTAACCAGTGAAACGTCTCCTCCCGTAGCCATGCGCTGTTTCTGAACTCAACGATCACCGGGATGTTTTGCAGTTGGTCTTTGGCAAATTTTAAATACCCTCTATTCTGCGCCGTCGCATAAAAAGAGTATGGAAACTGCATCAGAATACACGCGAGTTTGTTGTCTTTTATGAGCGGCTCAAGAGTGGCAAGAAACTTGTCAAACACCTCTTTATTATCAATAAGTTCTCCGGTCTGCGTGTCGCGGATGTCGTGGGTCATTTTCCTGAAGGCTTTGACCGCAAAACAAAAGTCGGCTCCGGTTTTGCGGGACATGCCTGCAAACGACTTCGGCGAGGGCAGGGTATAATAGGTAAAATTGATTTCCAGCGCCGTAAAGCCGAGTTCTTTTTCGTAGAAAGAAAGCCACTGCGACTTTGGCAAGCCGGGGGGATACACGGTCTCCCTCCAGTCGTCAAAGGAAAATCCACTGGTGCCGATTTTTATCATAGCAGCCGTTCCTGTCAGAATTCATTGCGCATTAACTCTTGTTTCACCTAAGTCGGCGTCGCATTCCACACAAATTTTTTGTTAATTATAATCCTCTCTTTACGCAACAGCAAGGCGGGTATTTTTTAAACAGGCGGCAAAAACATGTCATACTGAATGACATAAAGAACCTCTTCCATAAAATCATTCGAGCGGTAGCGAGTCAAGAACCTATGGCGGGGGTTCTTGAGATTCTTTGTCCCGAAACCATTCGGGACAAAGAATGCAGATGCACCTGTTCCAGCACTGCGTAATAAAATCGGTTCTCCCACAGAAGGCCGCTGCACTTGTGTTGTTCATTGCAATACTGCGCAGATCTGTAATCAGTCCCGCCGATTGCTTTGGCAAGCATGGTCAACTTGTGGGGGAGCACGATCAGAGGTAGTGGTTTGCCATGAGGCAAGAATTTGTGAAAAATACCGTGAAGAAATCCTCAGTGGATCGCGCTTTCGGTTCGTGCAAGACCGCTCACCACTGCCATTAAAGACATCTGGCCGACTTTGTTTCTCATAGCAAGTCCCTATAGTAATTATTGCGGACCAATAACTGGTAATCGTTTAATTTGCTTTGTATAACACACTATCTTTTTTTGATCTTCTCTGTTAACCAGTTTAAAACCACACAGCTCGTATAATTTGTGTGCTGCCCTTTCACGTTTATCTGTGGAAGTGTAAATTTTCATGGTTTTGAAATTTCTCTGTTGTGCCTTATCTATGGCAAAACAAAGCAAACGGGTTCCAATTCTGTGCCTTCTATGCTTTGGGTGAACACCAAACCAGCCAAGCCAAACAACATCCTTATCCTTGGAATCAAGGTATAGCCCCGTAACCCCAACAAGCCTTCCGCTGTTGTCAACGGCAACCCAATAACTTTTTCCGGAATTTTTTAGGGACAGGCTTTCGACCAGATTTATGCGCGCGATGTTCTGGTCTTCCCGGTCAGGGAAAATTGTTTTAACCAGAGAAATCGCTTCATCCAGGTGCTTTTTGGCAAGCGGAATTATGTTTATTTCTTTCATGTTCTCAAGGGGAACGGTACCACTTTTCTTTCGCGGTGCAACGCGGACATCAAGTCCAGATACAGCTTAATGGTATCATCCCGTTCATCGCCGAAATCGCACTTGCCGTCATTTTCATCCGCTTGGTCACTCATCTGCGTCAACAGTTCTTCCCAGTCCGTGTTCCGTAGAATTTCCGCCTCATGCTCATTTATGATGTTTTTTTGCAACCCTTCTTCAATGTCGCGTTCTGCGGGCGGCGGGTCAAATACGACGTCAGCATGTCCGTCCCAGCGGCAAATCTGCCACTTTATTTCTTCCAGACTGTAGAATATACTGAGAGGTGTTCGGTCGGTGATTTCCAGGACGGCGAATCCCATGGCAATCACCTCTTCCACTTCACTCATTTCCAGTGTTTCACCCATTGGTATGACCACAGCCCTTTCACCGGATTTTCCGTGATAAATTTTTATAGGATACACCGCAAAACCCAGATTGCCGCACGATCCACATCCAAAGAAATTTATCCGGTTTTGAAAGATATCATCGTCCAGTTTCGGGTCTTCGCCGAGGGTTACCTCGGTCCAGATATGAGCCTCAAAAACGGCATCACAGTAATGGCAACGCAAAATTGCTTCGCATTGTTTATTCATCCCGATCCTCCCAGGCTTTTTCCTGAAATTGTCAAACCGTAACCACCATGCACACAGAGAAATAATTATATTGCAAAACGTTCACAGAACATTGTTAACCTCTCTGTGGCCTGTGATTGTATTTTTTACCACACGCTTTATATACTTTACCGCCAACTCAAAGCCTCCCCGAACAGTCATCCCGTTTCAATGATAACTCTTGCTTTTGTCAAATACGGTCACAGAAGAAAAATTTTTTCAACTAAAAACGCCCGGGATTTAAAAAATCACGGGCGTTTTTGCGCGCAGTTTTTCTCATGAGACGAGGATGTTCCTCTGATTTCCCCCAACAAATCATCAACACGGCGATGTAAAGTCTGATGGTGGTAGAAGCTCAATGCCAATTGCAGTATATTTCCCAACTGGTGCGAAAGTGGCAGTGAGCATGACATTGCTACATTCAGGAGGATGCTTGTCCAACAGCCTTTTCGTTGTCCATCGGTGCCTTCTTTGCCTTCTTCCATCTCCGGTGCAGCCACCACCACTGCTCCGGATACTTCCGGATATGCTGTTCGGTTACCTTGGTAAGCAAGGCAACATTCTGTTTGATTTCTTCCTCTTTGTCGTCAGCTTTCAGCAGCGATATGGGCGGCTCAATCACCAGCTTCAATCGGTTGTCCCGCTGCCTGATCATAAAAAATGGCAGCACCAGCGCACCGGTCCGCAGACTGAACACCACGGGGCCTTTAAATGTGGGAACCAGCCAGCCAAAAAAATCCACCCACGGGTCGGTGGCATCGGCATTCTGGTCAATTTGCAAAAACAGAACGCCGTTATCCCGAAGGCAGCGTAAGGACTGCATAATGCACTCCTTTTTCGGCTTGTCCGGGATGGAGCCGATGCCAAAACGCTGCCGCATGTCTCGAAACAGTTGCGCGATGCGCGCATTTTTCGGATCCCGCGCCACAACCGAAAATGGATAGCCCTCCGCAATCAGACGCGGGCCGATGAGTATGAAATTGCCGACATGGGCGCTGAAGGCGATAACTCCCCTGCCTTCAGCGAGGGCTTTATCAAGGTGCTCGCTTCCGGAAAGTGCTATTTTTTGTTTTATCTGTGCGGCAGAAAGGCCAAAACAATACATGACCTCCATAAAATTTTTCCCGATGTCCTCCAGGCAGTCCCGGTAGATTTTTTTCAGCTCTGCTTCGCTTGGTTGATCGCCAAAAGCATAGCGCAGATTGCGGATGGCAATGCGGCGGTATTTGCCGACCAGATAATAAAACGCTCTGCCTAATCCGGCGCCGATAGGCACGATCCAGCCCTCGGGCAAACGCGGCACGAGTGCCATGGCTGCTTTCGCAAAGCCCCAGCCAATGGTGTTGGCGAATGTTTTCAGCGTTTTTTGAATGTTTCGTGTGATCCGCATCTCATAACCAACCGAACAGGAGGTTAAAAACAACAATTTATCAGATTCCTGCGCATAGAACCATGGAGCCCTCGCTCATTGTTCCGCGGTCGCTACCGGTGAGCGGCGTCACAGCGCATGCTGCGATGGGTCATCGTGAGTCTGGCATATTGTCGCGACCAGAAATCTCAACGTGTTCTGCCATTAGATTCTTCTGGCGTTGACGCTGCTGGAGAATGACCGGTTCGGAATAGATTCTTCACGTTGTTCAGAATATCAACGCGTCGCTGAACAATGACAGGCTTTTAAAGTCCTGATACATCCTCGTGCAAAACGTTTTCAGCAGGTGCAATAACATCTTGATCAACAGTATTTGATATGGTGCATTGGCCTGAGATGCCCCCTGGGTGATCTTTTTCCAAGGTCAAAACAGGACCGAAGTTCCAGTTTGTCGTTGTGCGCGTGATCAACAGAGATGTTTCTGTACCAGGGCGGCGAGGTTTTGTGCGTGGCTTTTAGCCATTTCTCTGGTGGGCGCTTCGACCATGACCCGGCAAAGTGGCTGCGTCCCTGAGTAGCGAACCAGAACCCTGCCGTTGTTTCCCAGTTCCCGCTCGGCCTGAGCAATGGCTTGCTGAATTTCGGAAACGGTGTGAAGTTCGGGCTTGCGTTTCACTTCAATATTAATGAGCAGCTGCGGATTGAGCGGCACCATTGCGGCAAGTTCGGAGAGCGGCCGCCCTTCCTTAAGCATCGTTGCGATCAGCTGCAATCCTGAAATAATGCCATCGCCGGTGGTGTGGTGATCAAGAAAAATGATATGCCCAGAATCTTCACCGCCGATAACGGCGCCCTCGGCAAGCATTTTCTCAAGCACATAACGATCACCGACATTGGTCCGCTGATGCACGATTCCCATATCTTGGAACACTTTGCTCATGCCGGAATTGGACATGACCGTGGTTACCACCAGGTTATTTTTCAATTTTCCTTCGCGGTGCAGGGTGCGGGCGCACAGGGCAATGATAATGTCGCCGCTCACCTGTTGTCCCTTTTCATCCACGGCAATTAAACGGTCGCCGTCGCCATCAAATGCCAGACCAAGAACGGCGTTTCGCTGCCGAACTGCTTCGGCAAGATCTCTGGTATCAAGAGCGCCACAATGGTGATTAATGTTAGTGCCATCGGGATTAACGTGTATGGCATGCACATCAGCGCCCAGCTCCCAAAACACATGCGGCGCGACCTTGTAGGTTGCGCCGTTGGCGCAGTCCAGAACGATTTTTAAACCTTCCATAGAAAGCTCTTTGGGGAAAGTACTTTTCAGAAAGACAATATATCTACCTTCGGCGTCTTCAATACGGTAGGCTTTCCCCAAATCCTCCGGCGCCGGAAGATGCCTGTTGAGGTGTTGATTCATTATCAAATCCTCAATCTTGTCTTCCATTTCATCCGGCAGTTTAAAGCCGTTGCCGGCAAAAATCTTGATGCCGTTATCCTGAAACGGATTGTGAGACGCGGAGATCACGATGCCGGCATCTGCGCGCTGGCTTTGCACCATCTTGGCAATGCCGGGAGTAGGCAGGGGGCCCAAAAGGTAGGCATCACCGCCCATGGAGCACACCCCTGAAACCATCGCTTCCTCAAGCATGTAGCCTGAAATTCTGGTGTCTTTGCCGATAATGATCCGGGCGCGGTGGCCTTTTCGTTTAAATAAAAACGCAACCGCGCGTCCCACCTGCAGCGCGGTCTCTGCCGTCATCGGTTCAATATTTGCCACGCCCCGAATGCCGTCCGTTCCAAACAATCTGCCCATGCAACTCCTTTTTTATACCGTCAGCCCTTTTCTGCAATTATCAAACGGCGCCTTCTTTTAACAGTTTGCGCGCCACTTTGCCGCTGCTGGTTCGCGGCAGAGCGGTTTTAAATTCTACCAATTTTGGCAGCTTATAACTGGCAAGACGTTTGCGGCAAAAGGCAATAAGGTCTTTTTCCGCAACGTGTGCCCCATCCGTCAGCACGACAAATGCTTTGATGATTTCCCCCCGTTCCGCGTCGGGCATGCCGACTGCCGCTGCCTCAACCACCAGGGGATGCTGTTTCAACACATTCTCTATCTCTGCGGGGAAAACATTGAGCCCGCCGACAATCATCATATCATCTTTTCGCCCCAGATGGTAAAGAAATCCATCCTCGTCAAAGCGACCCACGTCGCCGGTATAAAGCCACCCGCCGCGGATGCGTTCCCGTGTGCTTTCCGGGTCGTTATGATACTGTTTCATCACCATGGGGCCGCGCACCAGTATCTCTCCAGCCTCGCCAACCGGCACTGCTTGGTCCTGGGCATCAACAACTCTCACTTCAGCTCCAGGAATCGGGATACCAACACTGCCGCGTTTCTCCTCGGCCTTTTCCAGGGGCACCAGGGTTATCGGGCCATTGGTCTCAGTAAGACCATAGCCCTGTATTACGGTGGTTGAAGGAAAACGACGCTGGAACTGTTCCATAAGAGTAACCGGCACCGACGTGCCCATCATGGCAATCCAACGCAGTGAATCAAGCGAATAGGTTTCCACATGGGGGACGCGCAGCAGAGCATCAAATATGGGCGGTACGCTGAAAAACCAGTTTACCTTCTGGTGTTGCAGTGTGTGCAAGATTTTGTCCGGTCGCAAGTTGTCGAATATGCACAACGTTGATCCCCGGTAGGCGATCTCATTGCATACCAGGGTGCCGGAAACATGCGACATGGGTAGCATATAACCCACAATGTCGTCACTTGACGTATACGGCGTAATGCCGACCTGAAACCAGTCTAAATTGCCGAAGGTCAAGACCACCCCTTTTGGCCTGCCGGTGGTGCCCGAGGTATAGTAATACAGGGCTTCATCAGTATCACTGATGTTGCTGGCTGGAGGTGCTGCGGTGAAATCCTGGTGCACAATCTCGTAGAAATCGTCCTGTTGATGTTTATCATCAACAAACAGCGTGTGTTCCCGAGAAAAAGTATGGCTGAAAAAATCTCGTGATGCCTCCCACAGGGAACGGTGAATAATTAAGAACCGCGCTCCGGAATCAGCAATAATCGCAGCAAGTTCGTCGCCTTTGAGACGCACATCAATGGGCACAGTGATGGCGCCGAGACGCGCAATGCTGTAATAACACACCACAAATTCCCAGCAGTTATGCAGCAGCAGAATGACCGGCTGGCCTTTTTTTACCCCGCGCTGCCCCAATGCGCATGCCAGTTTTTCAGCCATCGCAAAAAGCTGCTGATAGGAGGTCCGCTGCGCTCCAAAAATGAGCGCGGTTTTGTCGGGATGTTTTTGCGCGGTGTCGCGCAACAGTTCATGCACGTTCATGCCCGCTCCTGTCCTGGGTTAATCACCGGAATGGTTTGCCACAGGTCAAACAGACGGCGAAAAAATGGATACCAGTGCAGCAGCAAACGAAGATTTCCTTCCAGTGCCATTTTTTTCTGAACAATTGCAGTAAAAGGATCCATGGTGCCGTTAAACACCGCTTCCCACGATTGCGCGGCGCCCGATATTATAAACGTTTCCCCCGCTGTTTCCGTGGGTTGTGTTGCCTCGATGCTGCCCTGACCGCAGGTTAAAAACAACAGAACCGTGCCGGTTTCGGTCCGCTTTATCCCGATACCGCACTGTTGTGCGGGACTTTTTTTGCGCAACAGCTGGTCGCCTTGCAGCACCTGCCGCAAACCGTTAAGATGCGCCCTGGAAAATAAGCGCACCGGCTTGACTCGCTTGCGAACACCGGATTTATGCGAGGTATCTTCGCCGTGGTATTCCCGCAGCATACGCGACAGGACCTGCATCTGCGCAGCTTCTTCTAAAAGTTGCGCCAAAAAAAACGCATCCCAGAGGGTCTTACCAATACTCACCACGCCGTGGTTTTTCAAAATCACTATATTGTTTAGTGCAAGAGCCGCTGTTACCGCGCCAACGTCAATCACATTGGGCGACTGCTGGGGAAGCACAGGAACCTCGCCCAGGAAAAGCGCTGCCTCGAACGTTACAGGATGCAATTTCAGCCCGGCCTCAGCCAGCGCCAGCGTAACCGGCGGATGGAGGTGGACGATCGCCCCGGGATGCACGGTTTTATATATTTCCGCATGCAGCCCGCTTTCAAACGACAAGGGGATGCTGCCCTGTATTTTATTGCCCGCACGGTCAGCAATAACCAGGCTGTTCGGGCGCAGAAAGCCAAGAGGGGCGCCCTGACCAGTAATTATGAATCGGTCGCCCCGGAGGCGTATGCTCAGATTTCCGGCCCGCGCTGCGACAAGGTTTTTGTTATAGGCTTCTCTGCCAACCGTAATGATATGCTGGATTGCTGTTTTTGGCATCCGGGTGCTCATGGGTTGCACGTTGATACCGGAAGTTGTTCAGGACTTATTTCTTGGCACTGCGCTTTTTCGCACTTTTTTCTCCGGCCTGTCTTAGTTCCAAAAACAGCTCGTAGGCTTGCTTGGGTTTGAGATTGTCATGAACCACGCCGCGCACCGCCTGAATCATGGCAATTGGCGCATCAGACTGAAAGATATTGCGCCCCATATCAACACCGGCAGCACCCTCCTGAATCGCCCGGTAGGACATGGTGAGCGCATCCAGTTCCGGGATTTTTTTCCCGCCGGCCATAACCAGAGGCACCGGACATGATGCGGCAACTGTTTCAAAGCCTTCTTCCACATAATAGGTTTTTACATACTGGGCGCCCAGCTCTGCGCAGATCCTGCACGCCAGCCGGAAATAACGTGCATCGCGCACCATATCTTTCCCCACCGCCGTAACGGCAAGGATCGGCATGCCAAAACGAGCCCCCATATCCACCAGTCGAGTCATATTGTGCACTGATTGGGTTTCGAACGTGCCACCGATAAAAACCTGAACTGCTAATGCCGCCGCATTCAACCGCAGCGCATCCTCCATGTCCACCGCAATCTGTTCGTTCGACAGATCCTTTAAAATGCTCGGCCCGCCGCTGGCGCGGATAACAATGCCGCCGGTGTAGGTCGGGGGAATGGTCGTGCGCAAAATGCCGCGGGTCAGCATCAGGGTGTCAGCATACGGCATGAGGGGGACAATCGTGACGTCAATGCGCTCAAGGCCGGTGGTCGGACCTTGGAAATAGCCATGGTCTATGGCAAGCATCACGGTCCGGCCGGTTGCGGGGTTAAATATTTTTGATAAACGGTTTTTCATTCCCCAGTCAAGGGAATTTGACCCTTTTAAAAAGAACCCTTCCGTGGTTACCGGCTGATCCAGAAAATAATTTTTTCCTTCCTTGTCAGCTTCTGGCATATAATTCCTCCTCCGTTGCGATGATAGTGAACAAATGTTATTCTTGCGGCCGGATGATCACCTTGATTGATGTGTCAGCCGTTGCCACCAGGCTAAAGCCCTGCCCAATATCTGCCAGCCCAAAGCGATGCGTAATCATATCGCCGACCGGTATGCGCCGCGCACTGATAAGTTGAAGCGCATGAACACAATCCGCGGGGCTGCCGCCATAAGCAGTGGTAATGGTTACATCCCGGCGCCAGAAAAAGTCATTGATTGCCAATGGGATGACGACGCCTTCATCGGTCGGGGCAAAAAACAGCACCGTCCCGCCGCGCTCAACTGCCTGCAACGCCTGTTCTATGGCGCTCAGTGCACCAGTGCAGACTATAACCAGGTCGGCCCCGTAGCCGCCGTTCCGGCGCTGAAACTGAGCGGGGACGTCAGCAGCGGCCGGCAATACGGCATCGGCGCCGAACCGCAGCGCGGCGTCCAGCCGCGAAGGGCGTACATCAGTGGCTACAATACGGCCGGCCCCCTGCGCTCTGGCTAAGCAGATGTGAAGCAGCCCGGAAATACCGCTGCCCATTACCAGCACGCTCTGCGCCGGCTTTAGTCCGGCCTTCTGCTGGCCCCGGAGCACGCACGCCAGCGGTTCCACAAAGGTTGCCTCATCATAGCTCACTGAATCCGGTATTTTCCAGGTGCCCCGGTCAACATTGATCACCGGAAGCCGTACATATTCGCAAAACCCACCCGGATCAAAATGGGTGCCGGATAATAAGGTGTTGCATGCGGTCTCGTGGCCGTTCAGACAGTAATGACAGGTGAAACAGGGGACATGGTGGGTTGCCCCGATGCGGTCGCCAACCGCAAATGCGGTGACGCCCGTGCCGACGGCGACGACTTCGCCTGCTATCTCGTGTCCCAGCACCAGGGGAGCTTTATTCCTGCGGTACCATTCCATGACATCGCTGCCGCAAATACCACTTGCTACAATCTTTACCAGCAGTTCTCCTGGACCAATGGCAGGTATGGGCTGTTCTTCTATGCGGATGTCTTTATTGCTATAATATTGTGCGACGCGCATTATTTTATGCTCATGATTTCTTTTGCCCACCAATTACCCCCAGCAGATACTCGCATTGAAATTCTTCACCGGCATGTGCCCAGAACGCCCCGCATTTGCAGGGGGGGTAGAAATCCGCAGGGCATGAACTATCAATCATAATTGCCGGGATGCCCAGTGCAATACGCGGAGAGCATCACTTGGTTAAGAATGGCACGCTTTTTCAATAGATTTTTTAACCGTTGCTGAAATACATACTTATTGTCAGTGTTAGACAAAACAATTATGCATAAATAATAGAGTCGCTACCAGTATGAGAATAACCCCCTGTTTAAAAACCATATTTAAATTCCATAAACACCTGGTCATTTTCTCTGAATTGTCCATTAAGACCATCGCTGTGCCCGTTAAAGAAATGGCTCCCCAGAGCAATGTTTATCTTATCCGCAACTTCAAAGTCAAACCGTGGACTAACACGCCAGTCATTGTTGTCCCCGTAGACAAGGAGCGTTTTTGCTTTAAGCCGCTCGTGAAAGAAATCAGTTGACACCAGTAGTGTCAGGTAGGTTTCAACCTGATCCATAGTTCCCTGTGTCGGTCCAAGGAGAAACCGATAGCCTTTTTCTTTTTCTCTGGCAAGTCCCATCATAATATACTGGAATTCAACCAGCCAGTTGGTAACGACATACCGTTCAAGGACAAAGGCGGATTTCCACATATCCACCTTTGCCACCCCCACCTGTCTGCCTTCGGTGCCGTATCCATTTATATGCCCATGATTATATACAAATTCACCCCGTGTGGTGAGACCCCGCAACCGACCGGCGGTAAACGTTTTGGTAAACGATCCTCCCCAGTATTCCACCTGTGCATACCTGCTTTCGATGATCCGCGGCAGGGGTGCGCCAAGCGTTTTTTTATAGCTGCTGTATTCGTACCCATGGAGCCAGTTCAGGGAATATTCAAAACCCTTTATGATATCAAGCCAGCGCAGCCCAACCTTTGCATTTTCAAAACTTTTTCCAGGCTGGATTTTGCGTTCAGCAACATGAAAGCCGATCCGCTCCAGGGCGGCTAACCGCTCGGCACCAAGAGCCACCGCGCGGTAGGTAAACGGCGATCCGGCAGGAGCAATAAAGTTCTTCTGAAAATCAGGAATAAACAGAAACTGAAGCGTGCCGTTTACCTTGGGCGACCATTCGGTCTTCAACATCCACAGCGATATGCGGCTGTCAGCAAAGTCCTCCAGCACGTATTCCCGCTGATCATCAGGGTTCACGATATCAAGAATTTTCATGCCCACGGTGGTTCCCCAGACGACCTGCTGCTTGCCGATGCGAACATCCAGTTGATTTGAATAATAATCAAGATACAATTCGCGAAGCCAGTCCGCGCCGCGTGTTCGGCACAGGTAATTCCGATTGCGCCGGTACTTCGATTCCGCATCAAACACGCTGTCATAAAATTCGCGGATAATGCCAAAAATATGCAGATTATCCTGCAGGCGATATTCCGCTTCTACTTGCACCGTGTTTCTGATTTTTAAAAATTCATCAAACTCATGGGTTTTTACCGCGGTTGCATTCTTCAAATACCCGGAGACGGTTGCCCGATCGCTGATTTCAAATCCAAACGCCATGAACGGGCTCATCAGCGCCAGCAACGCAGTTAGTAAAAGCAATTTTTTCATCTGTTCCCCTTTTTTTACCATTTCGTTCGCATGAGTGTTTTTTCCGTAAAGAAGTTTTCATCCTGACCGGTATTAAACTTGATATTACCGATTTCATTTATGGTGCTATGACCGGTATTGAGATCGTATACTTCAAGGTGCACTTGCGGAACACAGTTTTTTTCCGGCCATATAACATACACTTTTAAAACCACCTTGAATTTTCGCCCCAACGGATCATATACTTCATCATGGATATTGCCGCCATGGCGTTTATCTATCCACACAATTCTTTTGGAATAATACCAGGGCTTTCGTTTGGGCGTGGCCTCTACCACCCAGCAGTCAACCCCCTGATAATAGGTTTTGTTGTTATATTTTGAAGTAAACCCCGGAAACTTTTGTTCGCCCAGCATATTGTAGGTTTCATCTTCCCAGCGCCGGGTGGACATTTCTTCGGTTGTCCAGTCGGAGCCCAGCGCCGAGTCATCTGCTTCAGACTGGGAAACCCGACGGATTTTCCTGAGGGTGGGAAGCCAGAGCCACGTGTCCTGATCCTTTTTGGGGTCGCGGTAAGTCCAGGCAAGAATGGCAAGGCCTTTGATATTTTGGGGGTCAGTGATTACCGTCAAATCCTTATAATCATATTCAGGACTGTTACGGTAGAGCAGGATGCGATAGCGATTGAACCCCCTGGTGCGGGTAAAACGGTTCTTATCAATAAGAAAGAATTTTCCAGCGCTGCGGTAATCGCGCGCAAATTTGGTGTACTTAATCCAGTATTTTATTCGCATTAAATCATTAGCAGAAATTCCCTCATATGGTTTCATAACATCGCAGCAATCCTCACAGGCAGACGGTGCGGTTTCAATTTTCAATTCTTTTGCAAGCACCGGTGATGCGTCTCGCAGGATAAAAAAAATGAGCGCCACTGCCAATCCGGCAATAAAAAATTTCACGTGCTTCATACTGAACCTCCCTCGCATGATTGACCTTAAGCCCTTGTTTACAGCAGAACCTGACCGGTTTCCCCCGGTGTTATCGGTGCCAAAATGCTCCTTTCATATTTCCACGCACGATAAAAGATTACAAGCAAAAACTGTTTTTGCCGGAGCGTGGGGAGTAAATAACGAGCTGTTATACTATTCAGCGCCAGTTTGTCGTGGGAGAAACAGCGCGTTTTTCATCCTGAGCAAAACCGGCAGCAAAAGTAACGCACCTAAAATGTTCAGCACTATTAAAACCCCCAACAGCACGCCGAGGCGCGATTGCAAGCGGATATCGGAAAAGATCCAGGCACCCACTCCCATGACGACGGTACTACCGGTAAAAAAAACCGCCTTGCCTGAGGTGGTCAGAGTCTGAAAAATGGCGGTTTCCAGGCTGGCGCCATTGCCATTGCGGCACTCTTCCCGGACGCGGGACATCACATATAAACCATAGTCAACACCGATTCCGATTCCCAGGGCGGCAATCGGCAGGGTCTCAATCGTTAAGGTAATGCCGGTAACTCCCATAATGCCAAAGGTAACCAGAACACCAAATACAAGCGGAACACAGAGTATGATGCCAGCAAAAAACGACCGATAGGCGCACAGCACGCAACAAAAGGTGATAAGTGTGACCACAATGATGCTTTCCGCCAGCGCTCCCTTTATCACATCGTTAACTGCCGCCAGTGTGCCAATTTCCCCTCCGGCCATACGGAATCGGATGCCCTCGGTTTTGTGCCCTTGCGAAATCCAGTCTCGGGTCGCAGCAACGACCCTGTTGATGGTTTCCGCTTTATGATCCTTAAAATCAATTTTTATGTTGGCATATTGATAATTTTGATTCACCACTGGATCAAAATCGCCCGGGAACCCTGATATGGCATAGAGAAACAAGTATTCGGCAATGGTGCCGCTATTCTCGGGAATTTTCAGATGGGCCGGATCTCCGCCGTACATGACCATATTCAGGACCTTGATGTAATCGGCAAGCGAAATTCCATATTCCGCCTGCGGGTGACTGATTATAAGATGTCGCTGCAGCGCTTCCATCTCGCGCAGCACGGTCGAATTGACCAGCGCCTCCTCATGGTTTCCTTCCACCAAAACATAATAGCTGCTGGCGCCGGAAAAATGCCGGTTAATCTGACGTTCCGCAATATTATAGGGTGCGTCAGGAGCCAGGATAGCTGAACCGTCTTCATTGTCGCCGACGACCAGGAGCGATGCGCCATACAGTCCGCAACAACCGGTGGCGCCGAACAGCAACACGATTATGACCCGCGAGAGACTGCCTTTGCCTGTCATTGCGATGCAGCAGAAGAAGCGGCTTAACATGGCTGAACGTTGTTCACGATCCATTTCGCGGCGTTTGGGGAGGGGCAACAACGAGAGAACTGCGGGAATAAACACAATAGTGGTAAAAAGAATACTGAAAACCCCCACGCCACCAGCCAGTGCCATGCTCTTTATAATAGGAATGGGTACGGCGTAGAGAGAGAGGAACCCCGCTCCGTCGGTAAAAACCGAGATGAGTGCGGGTGCGAATAAGGCCGTGAGTGTCCGGTGTGCGGCAGTCCGCGCATCGGTAGCGGGCGTCTGCAACTCCTCGTAGTAACGCTTTATGAACTGTGTGGAATGGCAGATTTCCAGCGCTGCGATGAGAAACGGAATCAAGATTGTGGTCGGGCTGAGTGAGTAGCCGCAGACAATCAGCGTTCCCACACCCCACAGAGTTGCCATAAATGCTGAACAGAGCGGCAGGATAACACCACGCTTGGATTTGAAAGCCAAAGCAAGGAGCAGCACCATTGCCCCGATGGTTACGAGGAATATCTTCCCCATGCGCGGCAGATAGCGATACATCCAGCCTTCCAATATGGGACGGCCGGCAACGAAAATGTCAGTATTATTATCCTGCAGCGGTTCTATAATTCGGGACAGCTCCTGAAAAATGGTCTGCGCTTCAACCTCTGGTTGAAAATCAGCCGTGATCAGCGTTGCGGTAAAATCCTTTGCGACCACTGCGCGTTGACTCATAGGAAAAGGTAACCGAGAGAGGGGAGCGGCTGAGAGTGCAAGACGAAGCGTCATGGACGAGGTACCTTAAGGGTATTA
>FWPV01001569.1_pt1 | contig 41564 bp, 40 predicted proteins | sample 2228371 | NCBI WGS metagenome assembly FWPV01 (sample SAMEA103939776, study PRJEB20133) | metagenome
TAACTGTTCCAGTTCTAATGCCAGATCAACATTTCTAATAATTATTTGCCCTTCATTCAATATATGCTTACCTGCAAAATTTAAAATACCTTTTATATTTGTTTTTTTTAATATATTAATAATATCTGTAAGGCTGGAGGGTGGCGCAGTAATTATTGCAATATCTATTTTTTCTTTCTTAATAATTTTCTCTATCTCTTCCATACTATAAATCCATATACCGTCAATTTCCCAGCCAATTTTTGCAGGGTCTGTATCAAAACAGGCAACAATATTAAATCCCCTGTTAAAAAAACCTTTATACATTGTAAGAGCCCTTCCAAGATTACCGGCACCTATTATTGCTACTCTCCAGTTTTTATGCGTTCCCAATATTTTAGTTATGTTTTCTTTTAAATAACTGACATTGTAACCAAACCCTCTCCTGCCAAATTTTCCAAAATATGCAAGGTCTTTCCTCACCTGTGCTGGATTCAACCCGATAAGTTTTGCTATTTTTTCAGAAGAAACATTCATAATACCGGAATCCAGAAGTTCGTTAAAACATTTTAAATAAATTGATAATCTATTAACTGTCGGAGATGGTATTTTCTTCATTTTTCTTCCTCTTTCTTTACACTGCCAAAATTAGCAATATCATCCATCTTAAATGTATGTTCGTGCGATTTAATATATTCATCCAGCTGTTTCTTCTCCTCTGTTATTTCTATATCTTTTGCAAAAAGGACTACCCTTTTTTGTTCTCTATCAATCTTTGTTATCTTTACATTAATAACATCACCTTTTTTATATTTAATTTTTGATTTGTTTTTTATAAAAATCCTTCCAAAGACACCTTCCACAATCTGACAGGTAATGTAATTATCATCTATCTCAGTGATTCTAACATCAATTAAACTATTCTCTTTATACTTGTTGATAAAACTGTTCCAGGGCGATGGAGATAATTGCTTTAAACCAAGCAATAATCTGTATTTATTTTTATCAATCCCGAGTATTTTAAATTCTCTCTTATCACCGGGTTTTAAAACATCAGAAATTAAATTAAAACTAAACCACGAGACGTTTGAAATATGCATAAACGCATCAAAATTTTCTTCCAGTTCAATTGCTACTCCTTCGCCTTCAAAAATTTCTTTAACAACACCTATTACCCTGGCTCCAACCGGATATCTTTCTTCAATATTATGCCAGGGATTCTTTTCAAGACGTTTGACACTAACAATTACAAGTTTTTGATTTTCATCAAACTTAATAATAACCGCTTCCATTTCACCGTCTTTTTTTAAAACATCCCCAATGTTATTTATTCTTTTATAATAAGATAATTCCCCTACGGGAAGAAAACCATCAACTATGCCTTCCACATCAACATATGCGCCATCCTGCACAAGTTCTATTATTTTTATCTTTACTTTATCGCCCTGTTTTTTTTCATTGATAAATTTTTCAAATGGATCTGGAAGATTTTTCTTTACACTTAATTTTATTTCACCTTTATCAATAGAAGCCACCATAACTTCTATTTCTGTGTCTATTTTAAAACATTCTGTGATATTAAAATATTTTCTATAAGATAACTCAAAAGCCGGTATAAAAATATTAAATGACTCTTTTTCAACTTCTATTCCATTTTCCTTTATACCTGTAACCTTTACCAGTATTTTCTCGCCAGCAGGAAATAATTTATTTATTTTCTCCTGTTCCTGTTTTATTTTTTCATCAAAATACTCTTTGTATGAAACAACTATATTTTTCTTATCTTCTTCAAAAGTAATTATTTTTAACTGTAATTTCTGTCCTGTAAGGTCCTTACCATATGCTTTTGAATGAGACATGGGTAAAAACCCTGTCACATTTGCTCCAAAATCAACAATAAAACCGCTTTTCACCATTTTAACCACAGTTGCTTCTACAGGAATATTTTCTTTATAAGATTTTCTTATTCTGTTAAAAATATTTTTTTTATCTGCTATTATTTTCGAAAAAACAATAAATTCCATGTTTTCATCCAGTCTTTTTACAAAAACCTCAACTTCATCACCCACCTGCATACTATCTAAATAATTATATCTTATAACCTCATCTTTTGGTATTATACCCTCTTTTTTATAACCAACATCTATATAAATTTGATTTTCAGATTTTTTAATAACTTTTCCTTTTACTAAACTTCCTTCCCTTAAAACATAATTAAATTCTTCCATTATATCTTTATCTCCTTTATTTTACTGACAATGTCTTTAATAATCCATTCAGGCGTTGAAGCACCTGCACTTATGCCTAAAATTTTCTTATTTTTAAACCATTTCTTTTTTATCTCATCTGCTGTTTCAATCAAATATGTATTTTTCTGTATCTTTTTACTTAATTTATATAATCTCCTTGTGTTTGCACTATTTCTTCCACCAATAATTATCATAACATCAGATTTTCTGGCAATCCACATAGTTTCTTCCTGTCTTTTATATGTAGCATCGCAGATAGTATTAAAAACCCTTATCTCAGCGTGTTTCGTATTAAATAATTTATTTATTATATTAAAAATAATTTTTTTGTATTCATTTGTATTCTGGGTTGTCTGTGCAACTATGCCTGTCTTTAGACATCCCTTTATATTTCGCACCTCAGAAAAAGAACTTATCACCTTTCCTTTGCCGTGACAATGGCCTAAAATGCCTTTTACCTCAAGATGGCTTTTATCTCCGACTACCAATATATAATAATTATTTTGCGCCAGATACTCAACTATATTATGTATCTTTTTTACATATGGACATGTGGTATCAATTAAATATACTCTTTTATTTTTTAAATTCTCCTGCTCCACAGGGGTTATACCATGGGTACCAACAATTGCAATTGCCTCTTCTTTAATCTTATCGATATCCTGAACAACATAAACACCCAAAGATTCTAATCTCCTTACCTCCTGCGGATTATGAATAACTTCCCTGAATGAATATATCTTTTTACCAGGATATTTATCCGGTATCTTATATATCATATCCATTGCTCTTTTAACACCAAAACAAAATCCTGCTTCTTTTGCAATTATAATCTTCATTATTTTACCTCTTTTGATATATAATCCTTTTGCATATCTTTTATCTTTTCAATAATCCTCTTTGTAATTTTAATATATAATTCTTTTGTTGGTTCTTTTGAAAAATATTCGGAAAAATCCATTACTTCCCCAAAAACAACTGTTACAGGGACAAACAATCTCGGAAACTTTCCTTTAGGCCATGCTTTCCAGGAATTATGAATATATACAGGTAAAACTTTTGCCCTTGAATTGTAAACAAGCATGCCTGTTCCGGGTTTGCCTTCCTGAATATTGCCATCAGGACTTCTTGTGCCTTCCGGAAAAAAAACAACAACTTCTCCCTGATTGACATATTTTACCAGAGTATCATAAGCAGCCCTGTCCACCATCCCTCGCTTTATAGGAAAGGATCCCATCCATTTCAATAATAGTCCCCAGACAGGTATAAATAAAGAACTGCGAGCCATAAATTTCAACTTTCTTTTCCACGTAGCACTTCCAATAAGAGGGGGATCAAAAAAACTTGAATGGTTTGCCATAATAATCAATCCACCGTTTTCAGGGACATTTTTTTCATTTTTTACTTTTAAAAAATAAAAAATTTTAAAGATAATAAAACAAATAATTCTGCCAATCCATGTTACAATAAAAGCCATTATATCATTTAAAACCTTTTTCATTTCTTTAGCACTCTTAAAATATCAAAGAACTCTGGGAAAGAAGTATTTACACATTCTATATCTTTTATAAGAAGCCCATTATCGCTTACCAGTGCAGCAATGGAAAAAGCCATAGCAATCCTGTGGTCACCAAAAGAATCTATATCAATATATTTAAAAGGTTTGCCACCATTACCATATATTATCATGCCGTCTTTTTTTTCTTCTACTCTTATTCCTATCCTTTTAAGGTTCCTTACAATCGAAAATATTCTGTCTGTCTCTTTTACCCTTAATTCCTCTGCATTTGAAATAACTGTTTTGCCTTTTGCATAAGCAGCAACAATTGCTATTATTGGAATTTCATCAATAACTCTGGGAATAATATCTCCTTTTATTATAACGCCTTTTAACTTTGAAGACCTGATTATAATATTGCCAACAGGCTCATTGTTCCTTAATTGCATATTTTTTATATTTATTTTTGCCCCCATCTTTTTTAACACATCTATTATACCTGTCCTTGTTGGATTTAAACCTGTATTTAATAATGTTATTTGTGAGTTTTTCATTATCGCCCCGGCTGCAATGAAATAGGCTGCAGATGAAATATCCCCGGGAACATAAATTACATTACTTTTAAAACCGCCAGGCGTTATTACTATTTTCTTACCCATTATTTTTATTCTGGCTCCAAAATGTTTTAACATTCGCTCTGTATGATCCCTTGATTTTACATCTTCAATTATCTCCGTTGGACTGCTCGCATGAAGTGCAGCCAGAATTATTGATGATTTTACCTGTGCACTTGGAATTTCCATTTTATATTTTATTCCCTTTAAAGAACCACCCTGAACAGTAACAGGAGCAAAGCCATTGGCACTTTCGAAATGCGCCCCCATTTCAGAAAGAGGTTGAATTACTCTGTTCATAGGCCTTTTTACTATCTGGGCATCTCCTGTGATAGTTGACTTGAAATTTTGTGCAGCCAGAACACCCAGTGTCAATCTTATCGCGGTCCCTGAATTTCCTACATATAATTCCTTTTCAGGTTCACGTAATGAAAATAACCCATTACCATAAACATTATATATCAAACCTTTTTTTTCAACTTTAACACCTAACTGTTTATAAACTTTTATTGTATTTAAAGTATCTTCTGCTTCTAAAAAATTAAATACTTTTGTTACCCCTGTAGCAAGGGCACCGATTATTATAGCTCTGTGCGAAATTGATTTATCACCTGGAACAGACAATTTTTTTACACATCCTGATAAAGGTGAAATATGAATTTTTTTCATTTATATTTTCTTCCTTAACTTTTTTGCCTTTAAAATATAATTTCTTATTTCCTTATCCTTGTTCAAATAAATCATCTGGGATAAGGCATCCAGTTCTTCTATTGCAATATCAATGTCTTTTAAAACCTCATTCTTATTTGCCATAAAAATATCTGTCCATATTTTTTCATCTGATGCAGCTATTCTTGTAATATCCTTAAAACCACGGCCAATAATATCTTTGTTTTTATTTATTATCTGCGCCGCCATGTTTATGAGAATAAAAGATACAATATGCGGAAAATGGCTAATCCTTGAAATATAACGGTCATGAAGTTTTGCGTCCATTTTAACAATCTTCATACCAATTGATTTCCAGAAGTTCTCAACAATTGCAAGTTTTCTTTTGTCCGAATTTTTATCAGGAGTTATGATACATGTACCATCTATAAAAATTTCTGGAATAATATTTTTTATTCCAGTTTTTTCAGAACCAACCATTGGATGAGAACCGATAAAATTTCTTTTTTTTTTTATTTTTCTTATCTTTTCAACAATGATTCCCTTTACACTGCCCATATCCGTAACAATCATTTCTTTTTTTAAATACGGATTTATTTTCATAAAAACTACCGGTATAAGATTTACAGGCAAAGAAATTATAACCATATCAGCGTTTTCCAGCCCTTTTTTCAAATCCGTTGTAACAAAAGTTGCTGCTTTCTTTTTAAACGCTATTTTTAATCTCTTAATATTCCTTCCGATCCCCACAACATTACTGCATATCTTTTTTCTTAATAAAATAGCTCCCAAGCTCCCTCCCATAAATCCCATTCCAATTATGGCAACTGTTTCAATCTTTTTTAAACTCATTTTTCCTTCCTTTAAATGGTTCTACCAATTGCTTTTGCTACATTTTTTAAAGATGTTACAAGTTTTGCATATTCTATTGGAAGCAAGGATTGCTCTCCATCAGATAATGCTTCTTCTGGTTTGGGATGTACTTCAACCAGTATCCCATCTGCTCCTGCTGCAAGAGCTGCTCGTGACATAGCATCAATAATATTCTTCTTTCCAGTCCCATGTGATGGATCCACTATAACGGGAAGATGTGTGAGTGACTTTACAACAGGAACAGCAGAAATATCAAGGGTATTCCTTGTTGCAGTTTCAAATGTCCTTATACCCCTTTCGCATAAAATAACATTCATATTACCATTACTCAATATATACTCAGCAGACATAAGCCATTCATTTATGGTTGACATTAAACCACGTTTTAATAAAACAGGCTTGTTGGTTCTTCCCACTTCTTTTAATAATTCAAAATTTTGCATATTTCTTGCCCCAATCTGATAGCAATCAGCATATTTATTAACCAATTCTACATGTCTTGTATCCAGAACCTCGGTAACTATAGGCAGCCCGAACTTTTCCCTTGCGGCTGCAAGAATTTTAAGTCCATCTTCTCCCAATCCCTGAAATGCATACGGCGAAGTCCTTGGTTTAAAAGCACCTCCACGAAGCATATCTGCTCCGGCATCTTTTACTGCTCTGGCTGTAGTAAAAAGCTGTTTCTCGTTTTCTACTGAGCAGGGGCCTGCAATTAAAACGATCTTTTTCCCTCCGACTTTTACACCAGAAACATCAATTATTGAATCTGTCTTTTTAAACTCTCTACTTGTAAGTTTGTATGGTTTTAATATCTGCATAACTTTTTCAACACCAGGCAAACTTTCAAGCGGCACATTCTGCAAAATACGCTCATCACCTATTACACCTATTATAGTTGTTTCTTTCCCTTTTGAAATATGCGGAGTTAACTTGTATTCTTTTATTTTCTCTGCAACATGTTCTATTTGTTTTTTTGTACTTCCAGTTTTCATTACTATTATCATCTTCTCCTCCTTAATCTTCTATTTATTTTAAGTATTTTGATTTTACAATCTGGCATCTGGCATCTGGCATTTGACAATTTCTTTCAGGGCTTTTACCAATTTTAAATTCTCTTCTTTTGTTCCTATTGTAATCCTTGCATAATTTCCAAACTGAGGTCTTATTATAACACCCTTTTTAAGAAGTTTTTCAAAAATCTGTCTGCTGTCATATTTGAATCTGACAAAAATAAAATTCGCATATGTTTCAACATATTCAACATTAAGTTTTTTAAACCATTTATAAAGAAATTTTTTACCTGCATTGTTTGTTTTTATAGTATTTTTTATATGTTTTTTATCTTTTAATGCAGCGTCTGCGGCTATTTGAGCCAGTAAATTTACATTAAAAGGCGGCCTTACCCTGTCAATTAAATTTATGATATCCTTATCAGCAATGCCATAGCCGATACGCAAACCCGCAAGTCCGTAAATTTTGGAAAAAGTCCTCAGAACAATAAGATTCGGATATTTTTTTAAATATTGAATACCATCAGGATATTCTTTACATTTTGCGTATTCAAAATACGCTTCGTCCAGAACAACAATAGTTTTTGAGTTTACTTTTTTTATAAATTTTTCAAATTCATTTTTTGTAATTATTGTCCCTGTGGGATTATTCGGGTTACATAAAAAGACCAGTTTAGTTTTATCCGACAATCTATCAATGAATCTATCTATATCATGTCTTAAATCCTTATGCGGGATTATAATTGCTTTTCCAGAAACAATTTCAGTTACTATTGGATAAACTACAAAAGAAAGTTCAGAAAACATGACTTCTTCCCCCGGGTTTACAAATGTTTCTGCAATTAACTGTTCAAGTTCATTTGAACCATTGCCAAACATAAGCATATCTCCGGGAATTTTCAAATATTTAGATAGAGAATTTCTTAAATAATAAACAGAACTGTCGGGATAAAGATTTATATTTTTTAATCTTTTTCTAATTGCGTTTACTGCAAGTTTTGAAGGACCTAACGGATTTTCATTTGAAGCAAGTTTAATTATATTTTTTATTTTATATTCCCGTTCAACTTCTTCAATGGGTTTTCCGGGTATATATGGAGTGATATTAAATATACTTTTTTTAGCAATATTAATAAATTTATTCATTAATGATACCGATTCCTTTCTATATAATCTGTGGAAGGACAGGTTAAATATTATGAGATAAAATAATTAGATAGTTATTATAATTCCATATAATAAGTATCTGTCCATTCCTTGTGAAATCATTTCACAAACTTATAAGTTATATATATTATAATAATATTCAAAGAAAGATTCAAGGGATATTTTGTAAAGATGTTCTCTAAAAATGTTCTTTACTAATGTTCGTAAAAGATGTTCTATACTGATGTTCAGGGTAATCTTCTCATCTTCGTATCTTTTGATTTCTATTTATTAAATTTGAATATTTGAAGTTTTTTCCATCTATTACCCGATATCTGCCACTTGCAACTTGACATCTGCCTTCATTCCCCCATTATCTGTACCACTATATTCCTGCTCCTGCTATGGGTGTCAAAATCAACAAAAATAATCTGCTGCCATGTTCCAAGCGTCATTTTTCCGTTTTTAAAAGGGATAGTCAAAGAAGGTCCCAGCAGGGATGCTCGTAAATGAGAAGCGCCGTTTGCATCGCCCCATGTAACATTGTGTTCATAATGCGCCTTATATGGTATTAATTTTTCCATCATATCAGGGAAATCCCTGATCAATCCAGACTCATATTCTATTGTGGTTAAACCGCCCGTTGAACCTGGTACGAAAAGCGTGACAATGCCGTCCGATATACCGCTTTTTTCTATTAATGATTCAACTTTATCAGTAATATCTTTCATATCATTAAATCCTTTTGTAGATAAAGAAATTTTTTCCATTTTAACTGTCATATCAAACCTCCTGAATATTTTATTATAATTTATTATAACATATTTTTATTTAATAAATTTTAATCCTGAAATTAATTAATCTTGTTCAGACTGCAAAATACAAACTACCAATTACTGTCTCATTGAACCATGTATGTACTATTTTTGAACTTTTTACGACAATAATAATATTAAATTTTAATTATAACTTTTATACAAGCAAGTATTGACTTTTAACCACCAATATTGCATAATATATTTTGCTTAAAAATTGCCGGGATGACGAAATGGTAGACGTAGTGGACTTAAAATCCACGGGACGAAAGTCCATGCCGGTTCAAGTCCGGCTCCCGGCACCAAACCAGTATCCTCATACTGGATTCTGGTAGAAAATTGATAATAGTTAATTGAAAATACCTTGTTCTATTTTCGATTGTCGATTCTCAATTTTCATTTTGTAAAACAGGACGCGGGGTGGAGCAGCGGTAGCTCGTTGGGCTCATAACCCAGAGGTCAGAGGTTCAAATCCTCTCCCCGCAACCACAAAACAAAAAAAGCCAGCACAAGCTGGCTTTTTTTGTTTCATTAAATTTATAATCAAAAAATTTACAATTTTCAATTTCCCGTTTTATTTAACCACCGTTATCTTTACCTGTTTTGCGATATTTCCGGTTGTTACAATTACTCTTGCAACACCTGGCGATTTGCCAATAAATCTTATTTTATCCCCTGTTGTTTTATTTATTATTCCTATTTTGACATCTTTTTCGTTTATTTCCCATGCAGGATAAATCTCTATTTCTTTTTCATCCTTTGTCAATCCTACTGCAGTTAGCTCAATACTTTTCCCGACTTTGACTTTTAAAACCGTTGGGATTACTTTAATTTTTGCTATATCGCTTGCTTTTATTCCACCTGAAGCACAATTACCAATAATTAAAAACAATATTAAAACAAAAATAGTCGGAAATATTTTCCTCATCACCCCACCTCCACTTTTTATTAATCTACAAATCAATCATTCGTAAATATATATACCGTTTCTCCGTCTTTTACCAAGTTTAACTGCTCGCGTGCAACTTTTTCTATATATTCTCTATCATTATAAAGTTTATCAATCCTTGACTGCAATTTTACATTTTCGTCCTTTAATTCCTTGATACTATTATTTATTGTGTCATATCTATTTTTCATTTCAACATAACTGAAAAAACTTCTGGCTAAAATAAAAATTCCAGATATAATCAATATGATAAAAAAAATTTTTTTAGGTTTTAAATTAATATTTTTATTTGAAAATCTCCTTATTTTCATTTATTCTCCCACGGTCTGAAAAAATTTGACATGTTTTTTTGCTCCCATTGTTCTTTTAAATCCGGCATTATATTATGCTTTTCATAAATCAACAATGTTGAGTTAAGCTGCAATAATATTATAACAACAAAAGTAAAAAAAGGCATTAAAAAAATTGGGAAAAGAGAAATAATTGCAGAAACTATAGGTATTTGTGAACCATATATTAATCCTAAAAATGGATAAAATAATAACAAAAAATATGATATTAAAACTGCACAGAAGATACTTGATAATGGAGCTGATAAAACCATAATTACTGCTTTTTTATATGAAACAAAAATTCGCTTTTTTTCATCTAAAACTAATATTGAAAGCAGATATATTTGCATCAAAATAAAAATAATAGCTATCCACACACTCAACCCCGCCAGTATCAGAGAGAGAGTCTTAAAAGATTGTATCTGTCTGTAAAAATTATAAACAAGAAAGAACAAAAAGAAAAAACCTAAATTAATAATAAAAATCGCAATACTCTGTAAAATATATTTTATTATCCCCTCAAATATCTCAAAAAATAAAGATTTATGTTCTTTAAAAGTAACAATCTTTGATAAATAATAAATAATACCCGGTGAAATAATATGCCATATAAAAAAAAGAAGCAAAAATGTTATTTCGTATTTGGCGAGGCGCATAAAAAAAATAATAAAAATAATTAACAACAACAAAAAAAACAGAAAATTTATCAATACCCCTTTAAAAAGATTTTCATAGAATTGCCAGAACGTCCTTTTTAAAACCCTTAAAAACATCTATAATAACTTTTCTAATTCCGGGATGGCTTTTTTAAGTTCTAACCTGCCACGCCCTAAATTCCCATCTAAATTTAAAGCAAGGGTCACAAAATAACTCTTTCCAAGTACCATCATTATCATCGTTGCTTTTTCTGTTGATATCAGAACTTCGTTTGTTTTGCCAAGCCCAAAACTTTGCGAAGCTTTTTTAGCACTGCTTATAATAGTAGAATATTCAGCGCCTGCAGCCGAAATATCAAAATCTGGTTTAGTTGAAAACTGGTCAATTGCAATACCATCTTCACCTATGACTCCGGCACCTATTGCTCCATCAACATTTTCAACTATTCTTTTTAAAACAGTCTTGAAATCCATTTATCCGTATCTCCTAAGAAAGTACCTTTTTTATATTATCAATAATATCCTTTAAAATCAAACGCATTTTTCCAACATTTATTGCTTCATTACCAATCATAAAAAGAACTCCTGTCATTACTTCTGTAAAAAGCAATTGACCGCTTTCTGAAGAAATAACAACCTGATTCAATTTGCCCTGATTCATATTCTGTACAGATTTTTCTGTCTTTTCAACTATTGATGCTATATGTTTACCTATTTCATTTGCATTTATTGATGGTGGCAGAACACTTGCTATTATACTGCCATCCCGCAATAAAAAAAAGCTACCAATAACACCATCAACTTCTTTTAAAACATTTAAGACCTTTTCTATATCTGCTGCCTTTTCTTTACTTAAAATTATCTGTTTTGATTCCTGCGGTTTTTCTGCTTTTGTCTCAACTTTTGTATGTTCTACCTTTTTTTCTACTTTTCTTTCATCTTCGTCAACTTTATCCGATTCAACAGCTTCTTTCATTACATCAAGAATATCTTCTGTCGTTATCTTGTCAGAAGAAATAACCTTTACACCTTCTGCCATCTCTGTCTTTTCTTTTGCTTTTCTTATCTTTTTATCCTGAAGGTCATATACTTCTCTTAAACGCTGCTGAACAATTATATTTTCCTGGTCCAGATCCAGCAATTCTTTATATATTTCAATTGCCTTTTCAAAATCTTCTTTTTTAGTATAGAGTTCGGCTGCTTTTAAACTCTTCTGAATATCTATTTTTGGTTTTTCAGATGTCTTTTCCTCACTTTTAACTGGCTCTACGAAATCTTTTTTTTCTTCTTTTGCTGTTACTTTGGTTATTTCCTGTTTTGCCGCAAGCGCATCCTTTAATTTTTCCTGTGTCTCAACATCCTCTGGATTTATTTAAAGAACTCTTTGAAACTGTTCAACAGCCTCTGCATACATTTTTTTTTTGAGATATGTATTGCCAAGCATAGTATGAACCATTATATTATCTGCATCAACTGCCTCTACTTTTTTAAGTTCCTGAATTGCTTCATCAAATTTATTTTTTTCTATATAAACCCTGCCCAGAACAACCCTTGCAGATGTATAAGTCGGATGTTTTTCAAGTCCTTTTTTACACACTTCAATTGCATCATCATATAATCCGGCTTTCCTGTAAGCATCAGCAAGAGGAACAAATATCAATGAATCTGGATTTTGCGAAAACTTTTTTTTCAATTCCTCTATTTCTGCAGTTAAAGCAGGATCCCCAGGCATATTTATAACTCCTCCTCGCATTTACTCTTTGTTCTATAATAATAGTTATATTGTTCTAATTCTTTCTTAATCAGGTTTAAATTGATATTTTGTATAAAAGTAACATAGCCTATTTTCTTTGTCAAGATAAATCTTATTCTATCATTTATTACCTTTTTATCAATTTTTATTTTTTTTAAAATATTGCCTATTTTTATTTTTCTTAAAGGTTTAATTAAATTAAATAAATTTAATATTTGTTTTTGCCGAATAAACGTCTCTTTTGAACATATTTTCATCTTGCAAGCAATTGAAGCTGCAATAAGCATACCTATTGCAACTGCCTCGCCATGTTTATATAATTTATATCCACCAGCAGATTCAATTGCATGTCCTATGGTATGGCCATAATTTAAAATAGCCCTTATACCTGTAATTTCTTTTTCATCTTTTTCAACAATTTTAACTTTATCTTCTATTGATCTTTTAACCATATAAAACAATACTTTTTTTTCTCTTCTCTTTATTTTTTCTGAATTTTTCTCCAGAAAATAAAAAAACGGAGCGTCCATTATTATTCCATATTTTATTACTTCTGTAAGTCCATTTTTGTATTCAGTTTCTGGCAGTGTCTCAAGCACATTAATATCAGTAATTACAGCCCTCGGCTGATAAAAAAAACCGATAAGATTTTTCCCTGCCTTTAAATCAACCCCGGTTTTCCCGCCGATTGAACTATCTGACTGTGCGACCAGAGAAGTTGGCACATGTATAAGATTTATGCCCCGCATATAAGTTGCTGCAACAAATCCAGTTACATCTCCAACAACGCCACCACCCAACCCAACTATTGCACATCTTCTATCAAGTCTTATTTTTGCACATCTTTCAAGAATTTTTAATACAGTAGATATATTTTTATATTTTTCGCCATCTCCCATCAAAAAAATACTGCATTTAAAATATTTTTTGAGTGATTTAACCAATATTCTTCCATAAAGGTTAAATACTTTTTTATTGCTTACTATTAAAATTTTATTTCCTTTTATCAATGGTTTTATTATTTCACCAGAACGACTTAAAATTCCTTCACCAACATATATATTATATCTATTTTGTTTTAATTTTACTTTTATTTTTGTCTGCATTTTAAATATTTGCCTGCCCTTTGAATAATTTCCGATACCACTTCATTAATTGTTTTATCATCAGTTTTAATTACTATATCTGCTGCCTTTTTATATAAATTTAAACGCTTTTTAAAAAGCAAACGTGCTTTTTTTAAATTTGCAATATTAAATAAAGGTCTATCCTTTTTGTCTTTAAGACGCTTAAAAGATGTAATAAATGTGTTCTTTAAATAAATAATTATACCATTTCTTTTTAAATTCTTAATATTTTGTGGGTTTATTACAACGCCTCCGCCGGTGGATATTATTTTATCTTTCTGCCTGCTTGCAAATTTAACAGCATCCGCTTCAATTTTTCTGAAGTATTCTTCTCCATATAATTTAAAAATATTTTTAATTTTTTTCCTTTCTTTTGCTTCTATTATTTTATCGGTATCAATAATCTTCATACCAAGAATTTTAGATAATCCTGCAGCAACAACTGTTTTGCCGCTTCCCATAAATCCTATCAATACAATATTTTTCATCTTTTAGTATCTTTTTATATGCCTTAAATAATTTTTATAATTTTCTTTCATCAAACTCATCTCAACACTTCCTATCTGTTCCATAAGGGCATTGGCTATTTCTATTGCCACCAGATTTTCAGCAATTATTGACGCAGCAGGTACAACACATACATCTGACCTCTCGTAAATAGTTCGACTTTTTTGTTTTGTTTTAATATTTACAGAATCTATTCCTCTCCTTAAAGTTGAAATAGGTTTAACAACAGCTTTTATTATTAATTGATTGCCATTTGTTACCCCGCCTTCCAACCCTCCTGCATTATTTGTTTTTCTATAAAAACCTTTTGCCTTTGAATAATATATTGCATCATGGATTTCAGAACCAGAACTACCTGCATAAGAAAATCCTGCCCCAAATTCAACACCTTTTATTGATTGTAAACTCATCAATGCCATTGCAATTTTACCATCTAATTTCTTATCCCATTGAGTATAATCGCCAATACCGGGTGGAACTCCTTCTGTTATTATTTTAATAATACCACCCAATGTATCACCCTGTTTCATTGCAAGATCAATTTTTTTCTTTATTTTAATAATTTTATCTGCCTCAGGATATCTTAAATCTATTTTAAAAATTTTAGTGTTATTTTTAATTTTATTACTTATCTGATATAAAGATAATTTTTCATCTATATTAGTTGAAATACCTGCTATATTAATTGCATAACCCAATATTTCAATATTAAATTCTTTTAATAATATTTTGCATATACCACCGGCAATAATCCTTGCTGCTGTTTCCCTTGCACTTGCTCTTTCCAGAACATTTCTTAAATCCTTTTGATTAAATCTTATTCCTCCAGGTAGATCAACATGCCCTGGTCGTGGCACTATAAATTCATCTACAATTTGATTGGTGGGATAAATTGACATTTTTGACTTCCAGTTTTCATAATCTTTGTTTTTAATAAATATAGCAACGGGGGCACCTGTTGTTTTACCAAACCTTATCCCTGATAAAATTTCTACTTTATCACTTTCAATTTGCTGACGCCCCCCCCTTCCATACCCCTTTTGTCTTTCAGAAAGTATTTCATTTAAATAATTTTCACTTATTTGCAGATTTGCGGGCACACCATCTATTATAACGGTTAAACCTTTGCCATGTGATTCGCCTGATGTAAGATATCTTATCATTATTATTTTATTTCCTTAATTTAGATTTTATCCTGAAATTATTATTCTTCTACAATAGAAGGAGTTAAAAATACAATAAGTTCTGTTTTTTCATTTACTTTACTTGTTGCCCTGAAAAGATTGCCAAGCAACGGTATATCTCCTAAAAGTGGAACTTTATTCTCTGTTTCTGTTATTTTATCAGTTAACAACCCACCTATTACTATTGTTTCATTATTTTTTGCCTTTACATAAGTATCAGCGTTCTGTTTGGTAATATCAGGGGGACCACTTGTTCTGTTTGTCTGAATTAAACTCTGCACTTCCACATGAACAACCATATTAATCGTATCCTGATTATCAACCTTACAGATAACATTTAATGATATCGGCAATTCAACTGATTTAAATTCCGTTGTTACAACAGGTGGTCCACTCGGTTGTGTTACAATGGAAGATTCTTCATAATAAACCTGCCTTGATGTTTTTATTGTTGCTGGCATATTTGTCTGGACTGTGACTTTCGGAGCTGATAATAAAGAGGCTTTATTTTTTCTTTCAAGTGCTTTCAGATAAGCATCAACCTTAAAACCACTCTGAATAGTTCCTAAAACAAATTGACCCACACTTCCTATTGCAGGAACCGCACCTACATTTACATCGCCTTCTATATAAGGTTCATTATCCTGACCAATAGCTTTCCAGTTAATTCCTAGATCTGTAGCAGCGCCAACACTTACTTCATATAATTTTGCTTCTATTGTTACCTGAGGAACTTTAACATCAAGTGTATCCAGAACTTTCTGAATACGTTTTAAAACCGCCGGGGTATCAGTTACAATTAAACTTGATGTTCTTCTATCAAATGTTAATGTCCCTTTTGCTTCTCCCTGTTTTGTCAATAATGCCTCTATGGTTTGTTTCAATTCAGTTATCTGTTGTGTTTCAATTGCATTTCCCGTTTCTTCCTGCAATCTTATATTTTTTAATTTAAAAATCTTTGTTTTTAATATTCCACCTTCCGAACCTTCATAATCTCCGCCATCCTTTGAATAATCAATACTTGCTATCATATCCATAACCTTATCCATATCTTCAGCGGTTCCAACCATCATTATTCTATTCATGCCACCTGAATTATCCACAGTAAGCGATATATCCAGCAGAGGTTCTTTACTTATCTGAACATCAATTAATTTTTTTAAATTATCAGCAAGCATTGTTCTGGGATAATAAAATTTTGTTATTTTTGGTTTCAATGCTTTTGCATTTTTCAGATCTGTTACAGTGCCAACTTTTATAATATTATTTTCAATTTCATAATATAACTGCCTTGGTATTAAAATATCCCTTAAAATCTGATATAAAGGCTGGTCTTCTACTCGCAACGTTACCGGTGCAACATTGGATACAGCAGAACTTATTGAAAATTCAAAGCCTGTCTGTGCAGATAAAAGGCGTATAACACTCGGCAAACTGGCATCCTGAATATTTATAGATAATCTCTGATTTAAATCAAGTTTTTTCTTGGGTAATTTACCTGTTTGTAAAATATTATCGGTATCTATGAGGATCTGATTCTGGTCCCTGACAACAGTATATGGTAGATTTTCCAGAAATTTAATATTAACATCTATCATCTTTGATTGCTTGTTTTCTTTTAAAGTTATTGATGCAACATTTCCTATTTCTCTATTAATAGTTCCTTCTTTCCATGCAGAAACAGCATTTAATATATTTACAACAAGTAATTTATTTTCAGTTTCCTTTTTTATTCTGTATTTAACTGGCCCATCTGTAGTAATAATTATTCTTGTTTGCTTGCCTAAATTTTTTGCAGCTACATCTAAAACCCTGTAAATCATTGATGAAGGGGCAGGTTTTGAAACAGAAGTATCTTCTTTTACCTCCGATGTTTTTAATACCTCTGCAATTATCACCTTACCTTCGTTTCTTATCTTCCACCTCTGTTTACTGCTTAAATCAATAACTATCCATGCTGTTGAATTATGCGGGGCGCTGCGGATTTTATTTACACCAGCCTTATTAACATCTATACTTTTATAATCAACTTTACATTTAAAAAGTTGTACAAGTATCCTGTTATTTGGTGGTGGGTCAAGTTCAGTTGCTTTGTATTTTACAATATCAGAAGTTACTATTCTTATCTCCAGTTTGTCCTTTAAATCAAGATGTGCTATTTTTTCTACAATCGCTAATTTTTCTGAAGAATCAGAAACTTTCTGCACAACCTGGGTAGGTTTAGTTTCAACTTTTTTTATTGGTTCAGCCTTTATGGGATCTTCTTCCATCATTGTGCCTATTTCTTTCTTCTCAACAGGGGAAATACTAATAAAATCATCTTCATCCTGGGCTATTAATAAAGATATGAAAACAAAAGCAATAACAGTAAATATTATTACCGTTAACTTAAACTTTTTTGTTTTCATTATTCCTCCATTTTTATTGTGTCCCCGAAGGACTTTCTTCGGGTTTTATGTTTGGTCCTTCTATATCTTTTGTTAATTTAAAAAGTACTTCTTTATCTCCCTGCTTTAATATTACTTCTTCATTATTTTTAATTTCTCCTGTGATTCCGGGTATCTGTTTGTTATTTTCACCATAAAGAACACCATCGATAAAAATAAAACCAAATGGAGAACCGCTCCTGCTCATAAAAAGAGCTGTTTTTATTCCATCACTCTCTGTTATTCCTAATAACTTAAATGTTGAAATATCCACATCTACTATGGCAGGTATTTGCTGCTTTAATGTCCTTGGCTCAAAAGGGTCCCTTCCTGCCTTATAATTAAATTCATATACTGGTTTTATTTCAAAAACCAGTTCCTGCTCCTGAGCAAAAACAATTGAAAACAAACCATATATAAAAAAATATATAATATTCCATATTATTATATATCTTTGTTTACTTTTTTTCAACATAAAAACTCCTATTCAGAAAGTGTATAAACTTTTAAAACCATTGTTGTATTTATGTTTTGTGAGCTATCTGTAACAGAACTATCCTTTCTTTTCTGAATATCAATCTTTGAAGGGGTAATTAAACGTTCAATATAACCTAAATTGGTCAAAAATTGCCCGAGATTTCTATAATTAGATGAAAAATTAATCTTTATCTCATATTCCTTATATTCCCCCTTATTGATAATTTTCTGCTCTGGTTCAAAAGTTATTACGTTTATGTTATTTTGAGTCGCAGCTTTTGTAACATCTTTTATAACATCAGAAAGAATAAAGGTTTTCGGCAATCTTTTATAAATAAAATCCACTTTTTTATCTATTTCAGATGCCCGGCGCATAAACTCAGCATATTTTGCAACCATCTCTCTTGCATCCTGCAAATCTTTTTTTTTCTGTTCCAGTATTTTTACTTTTTCTTTATATTGATTGTTAACCGGAATAAGCCACCATTTAACATAAGCAAAAATAACAAAACCCACAAAAATAACCGCAGCCAGCAAATTTTGCTGCTGCTCTTTTGTCAATGTAATTTTTAATGCACCTGCTTTTCCTGTAGATACAGTTGGCTGTGCCATTTTTATTTATCCTCTCAATCAGTATATTTATAAAGAAAACTTATTTCAAAAGAAATTAAAGGAGATGTACTGCTTACATCTCTGATTTCCATTATCCTTGCTGTTATTATATCCGTGATTCTTTTGTTTGTTTCAAGACGTTTAATAAATTCAGCAACTACAACTTTTGAGAGAGAAATTCCTGTTGTTTTTATTACTATCCCTTCGTTTTTTTCTTTATCCTGTGTTATTGATTCCAGCCACATATCAGGAAGAACCATTGCACCAATATTATCTAAAACATAAACCCAGTATGACTGTTCCTTCAATAATTTATCCACAATTATCTTTTTCTTGTTATATAGTTCTTCCTTTTCTCTGAATTTTTTTACTTCCTCTATTTTATCCTTCAAGGATGCTGATTCCGCATCTATTTTTCTTATTTCCGATTCTATTTTCGCTATCCTTGTCTGCTGATAAAAAATAATACCTAACATCACAGCAACAATTAATACGCCAATGAAACCAGCCAGAAAATATAATGTCTGCAATTTTTTTTGCTTTTTTACTTTTTGAGGAAGCAGGTTGATTTCTATCATTATCTTTCACTCCTGGAACGAAGAGCAAGCCCCAATGCAACATTAAAATGAACTGCATTTGCCCTTAAATAATCAAAATCAAAATTTTTTGAATTAATGTTTATATTTTTAAATGGGTAATTGATTTCCACCGGGATACCAAGCCGTTCTGACAGAAATCTATCAATATTTTTTATCTTCGAACTTCCACCACTTAAAAGAATTTTTTGCACCGATTTCTTTTTAACAGTTGATTCATAATAATCAAAGGAGCGCCTTATGTCATTTAATAATTTGTTTAAAGACGGGGTAATAGCTTCAAATATCCTCGTTGACCTGGCATCATCAGATGTAGGCATTGTACTTAACAACAGTTCCTCGCTTTCAACCATAATAACCGCCTGCTTCTTTTTTAATTCTTCAGCCTCAGCAAAACTTAAATTAAATTCCCTCTGTATTTCTTTGGTAAAATTGTTTCCACCGATATTTATATCTCTTGACAGATGAGGTATTCCATCTTCAACTATTGTAACTGTTGTAAATCTTGCGCCCATATTTATAAGTGCAACAGTATTTGCCTTAACACCTGTTTCAGATTCTTCCTGGAGATTTAATGAATATGCATTGCATAAAGCAAAAGAATCAACATCAATAACAAAAGGATTGGCACCAGCTGATTTTAATATATTCAGATGCTGATTCATTGTTTCATTTTTAACTGCAACAAGAAGAACTTCCATTTTTTTCTGATTTTCCTCTTCTACCTCATTTAATACCTGATAATCAAAAACAATCTGATCCATTCCAAGTGGTATATACTGCTCCGCCTCATAAGGAACAACATTTTTTAGTTCCTCAGGAGCCATATAAGGAACTTTTATATATCTTATAATTGCCGAATCCCCGGGGATCGCAGTTGTTACTAATTTTGAAGATATATTTTTTTGCTTTAATATCTTTTTAATTGAATTAACATAAAGGGATGTTTTTGTATCAGGATCCATATCATCTATTGATTCTGATGTCAGGGAAAAAATTTCAGCACCGATAAGCTCATATCCGGATTTATGTTTTTTTATTTTAATTGCTTTTATAGTAGATGTTCCTATATCTAACCCGACCACTGTCTGTTGAAAAATATCAAACACAATAATCCCTCCACAACTATGAAATTAATACAACTAAAACAAAAGATAAAAAAATAAAAGGCACAAATGCAATACTTTGATTTCTTTTATATTTCCCAGTAATTAAAAAAAATAAAGATATAACTGCTCCTAAAACAAAAGAAAAAAATATAATTTTTAATGATAACAAAATTCCAGCAGGTAAAGCCAATCCAGCCATTAATTTAACATCTCCTTCTCCAATTTTTTCATTACTGAAAAAATTTAAAACAAAAACTATAAATCCTGCTGTAATAAAACTAATTATACCTTCAAAAATATTTATTTTATTAATTTCAAATATGCAAAATATTATTCCTGTAATTAATAACAATAACAGCACTGTATCTGATATTTGTTTTGTTTTAATATCAATCGCTGAAAAGATTATCAAAAATCCTGTTATAATTATATAATAAAAATATACTTTTTCAAGTCCAAACTTAAGAAAAAAAATAACAAACAATAATGCTGTTATAATCTCAATAATTGGATATTTAATAGATATTTTTTTCCCGCAATAATAACATTTTCCTTTTAAAAACAAATAACTTATAACAGGTATATTATGATACCATTTTATTGTTTTCTTACAATAAGGACAAAAAGAAAAAGGGAAGAAAATTGAAATGTTTTTAGGAATTCTATAAATACAAACATTTATAAAACTACCAAAAATCAAGCCAAAAATTAAAATTATTAAAATATAAAATAAATGGATGCAAACCTCCCATTTAATAAAATATATAAAGAGCTGGTTATTTTTTAAATAACCAGCCCTTTATCTAAATTAATCGTGGCCGTATTTAAAATATTGAATACCTTTTGTATCAGTTAATGTACTATTTACCCAGATTTCACCAAGTACTCCTGCTCCAACTGTTCCATAAGCCCAGCTATCAGAATGACTTGCTGGTGCAGCACCTACTTTAGTTACAACAGTAGAACTCCCACTAAAAGTGCCTGCATTTGAATCAAATTTATGCGTTACTTTTATTGGTGGAACTTTTTCCAGATATTTGGTGAATGCATTTGCAGTAATATCATCTGGCCATTGTCCTTCCATATCACCATAATAAATTGTTATGGCCGACTTTATTGCTCCTAGATTCCCCTTTGTTGCTCCTTCTCTTGCTTTTTCCAGCATATCTGCAAATCTTGGTATTGCAACTGCGGCAAGAATACCAATAATCGCTACAACTATCATAAGCTCAATAAGAGTAAAACCATTTAATTTTTTCATACTTTCACCTCCTTTCTTTTAATATTTTTATATTCCTCATTAAAAAGTATATCATATATTAATTTTTTTGTCAAGTTTTTTGTATCGTTTTTTGATAATTTTATTGTATAAGAGAACCCATGCTAAACATTGGAATAAATATTGCAACAACAATACCTCCAACAACAATTCCAATAAATGCCATAATTAATGGTTCTATCATTGACATTAATCCTTCTACAGCGGTATCAACTTCCTGATCATAAAAGTCAGCCATCCTTAATAACATTTCATCCAATTTTCCTGTTTCCTCACCTACTGATACCATTTGAATAACCATTGCAGGAAATAAACCTGTTGATTTCAATGGTTCTGTTAATGACTGTCCTTCTCTTACTGCATTTCTTGTATCCATTAAGGCTTTTTCTACAACCTTATTGCCTGCTGAACGTGCGACTGTTTCCAGTGCGTCAAGTATTTGAACTCCACTTTTTAATAATGTGCCAAGAGTCCTTGAAAAACGTGCAACAGTTGATTTTTTTACAAGAATTCCAAAAATTGGTACTTTTAACAAATAACCATCTATAATATATCCCCCCTTTTCTGTCCTTTTAAGAACCGAAAGAATAAAACCAACTGCAATAAGTGCTCCCACCTGAACAACTGCCCATCTTTGTTCAAATTCAGCCACATTGAATAAAATTTTTGTTGGTGTTGGCAATCCTGATCCAAAACTTTCAAATACCGTTTTAAATGTGGGGATTACCTTTACCATTAAAAGAATAACAATGCACACAGCTATTATTGATATGGTGATAGGATATGTCATTGCTCCTTTAATTTTTTGTTTTAATGCCTCTGCTTTTTCAAGATAAGTTGCTAATCTTTCAAGTATCTGGTCCAGTGCTCCGGAAAGTTCGCCTGCTTTAATCATATTACAGAATAATGAATCAAATATACTGGGAAATTTTGACATAGCATCAGAAAGGTTCGCTCCACTTCCTATATCATCCCTGATCTTTATCAGTACATCTTTAAAAATTTTATCCTCTGTTTGTTCAACAAGAATATTTAATGATTGTAATACAGGGAGTCCAGCTCCAATCATCGTTGAAAATTGCCTTGCAAAAATCGTAATCTGTTCTGTTTTCACTTTCGGACCGAGTTTTAGCAAAGCTGCCAATCCGCCTGATTTTGTAACAGAAACCAACGTCATCTTCTGGGCTTTTAATCTTTGAATCAAAGCATCTTCGCTATCTATATCTATCTGTCCATCTATAACTCTGCCATCTGGAGTTTTTGCCTTATAAGAAAACACTGGCATATTTATTGCCTCCAAAAATATATCATACTAAATTAGAAGTCTGAATCATTCTTTGTAAATCTTTAGGATCTGTTGTCCTTGCGAAAATTTCATTATATGTAACAAGCTGCCTTTGATAGAGTTCAGCAAGAGAAAAATTCATCGTTCTCATTCCATATTCAGTCCCTGTCTGCATAATTGAATATATCTGGTGCACCTTTTCTTCCCTGATAAGATTTTTTACAGCAGCATTTGATAAAAGTATCTCGGTTGCCAGTACACGTCCTGAAGAATATGCTTTAGGCAAAAGCTGCTGTGCAATAACCGCCTGCAACACAAAAGATATTTGTGCTCTGACCTGTGATTGTTGATGCGCAGGAAAAACGTCAATTATCCTGTTTATTGCCTGGACAGCATCCGGAGTGTGTAAAGTACCAAAAACCAAGTGTCCTGTTTCTGCTATGGTAAGTGCTGCCTGAATTGTTTCTAAGTCACGCATCTCGCCAACTAAAATCACATCAGGATCCTGCCTTAAGACATATTTAAGAGCCTGGGCAAAGGTCTGAGTATCGGTCCCAACCTCCCTCTGATTTACAATGCAATTTTTATGAGTATGAATATATTCTATAGGGTCTTCTATTGTTATAATATGACTCGATTCATGTGAGTTTATCCAATCAATCATAGATGCAAGTGTAGTAGATTTTCCAGAGCCCGTTGGTCCTGTTACAAGTATTAACCCTTTTGGAGTTTTTACTATATCATTTATTACCTTTGGTAATCCCAGTTCGTCAAAATTCATAATATGCAAAGGAATATTTCTCAATGCAGCGGCAATTGCTCCTCTTTGTTTATAAACATTCATCCTGACCCTGCCTATTCCTTCCACTCCAAAAGAAATATCAAGTTCATTTTCTCTTTCAAATTTTTCTTTTTGTTCATCTGTTAAAATACTGTATATGATATGCTGACAGTCATCAGGTTTTAATTTTTCAAATTCAGTAGGTGTAATTTCTCCATCTATTCTTAACATTGGTGGCACGCCAACTGTAATATGTAAATCTGATGCTTGTTTTTCAAACATAATACGTAACAAAGTATCAATATTAACCATTCAATGCCTCCTTATTTCATTAAATAAAACATTATCTATTTTTTTTATTCTATACTTAATTATAAACATAGATTTTTTTATTGTCAATAAAAATCTAACACAAAACTTAACAAAAATAACCAGCACTCTAAATTTTCATTTATTTACAATGTTTTTTGTAAATTAAGACTTTCTATAAAAAATATGGGAATTTGAAAATCAGAGTATTGTAAGATTAATTGTCATTTGATTAATCTGCTAATCAAATTAATATGGTCTTCCTTTATTACCAGAAAATGCAATCCAATTTTATATTTTTTTATTTCTTTATCATATATACACCATCTAACTTCAGCAAAAGTCTCTATCAATGTTTTTTCAACAGGAATTTCTATATCAATTCTTATTATACTATCTATTTCAATATTTTCATCACATACCAGTTGAATTCCGCCGGTACTTATATCTATTGATTCCACCTTTGTCTTTTTTAATTCTATATCGCTTTCAAATTCGTCTTTAGAAATCAACCTGTATGAAGCTTTTAATTTTTTTTCAACTCTCTTATGCTTTCTTCTTTCTATATATATTTCACCTTCTGGCATATTATATCACCTTTATTTATATATAATAACATACTGACTAAAACTCTACAACTACATTTGCTTCTTTCTTTTGTATCTGAGGAATAATATTGCCCTGTATTATTTTACCATCAACCGAAATTAGAAATTTACCTGTTTTTTTAAATCTAATATTATATTTACATCCCCTGAATATTCTTATAACTGAAAATTCTTTCCATTCATCAGGAACACATGGTTTAATCATCAAACCTTCAATCACAGGTTTTATTCCAAGAATATATTGTGTAGCAGCTATATACATCCAGGATGCAGTTCCCGTAAGCCATGAATTAGCACCTTCGCCAATATTTAATGCATCATCAGAGCATATTGTCTGGCAGAACACATAAGGTTCAGTTTTTAATATTTCTGCGCGTTGATTTCTTGTAATTGGAAGAATTTTTTTATAATAATCAAATGCACGCTGTGCATTATTTAAAATGGTTTCTGCTATTATTGCCCATGCATTGGCATGAGCAAAAATACCGTTTTCTTTTCTTCCTTTATTATATCTTGATATTAATCCATATGTCCGGTCATAAGAATCAAAACAGGGCCACAATAATTTTATTCCTTCATTTGATGAAAGATATTTCCGGACACTATCCATGCATTGCAACGCCCTTTCCTGTGTTGCAACACCTGAAAGAACAGCCCATGATTGTGTATTTAAAAATATTTTTGCCCTTTTACTTTTATTTGTTCCTATGATTTCGCTTCCAAACCCGCGTAAGAACCAGGCTCCATCCCAACATTTTGAATTTATAATATCTGTCATTTTTTTTATTCTTTTTTTAAATTTTGTCAAATCTTTTTTTTCTCCAATCTTTTCTGCAAGCAAAACCATCTGTTTTAATGCATAAACATAAAATTCCGCAGTTAATACTGATTCTGGCTTTTTTGCTTCCATCCAGAGATGTAATGTATCATTCCAGTCTGCAGTTAAGATAAGTGGTAATCCATTTGGTCCTTTCATCTTTTCTGTATAATCAAGGGCTAAGCAAAGATGTTTGTAAATAGTTTCTTTTTTCTTACTGTTTGCAAAAGGTATTTTTTCCTTCAGTATTAAAATATCACCTGTTTCACAAATATATGCAAAAACCATCTGAATAAACCATAAATGGTCATCTGAAAAACCTTTCAAATCACCCCTGCCACCTAAAGGAAAAAACTGGTGATAACAATCCCCCTTTATAAACTGTGTTGTTGAAATTATTTGTTTTATTCTTTCCTTTACCTGCCGGGGCATAAAAGCACAAACAGAAATAGTATCCTGACAGGAATCACGTGTACCCATTCCACGGCCTTCGCCGTTTTCATAAAAAGAAATATAACGTGACCAGTCAAACGTCGTTTTACACTGATAGGGATTCCATGTATTTACAATAATATTAAATTCTTTATCGGGTGTTTCAACTTTAAAAGCAGATAGATATTTTTCCCAGTATTTGTTCAGTTCCTCAAATGCAGTTTTCACATTTTCAGAATTGCTGTATTTTTTCCTTAAAACATCTGCTTTCTCTAATTTATCTACAAAACCCAATATCACTATAATCTGTTTTTTTTCTCCTGGCTGAATATTTATTTTTGTCCTTAAAGCCGCACAGGCAACTCCACCCCTTATTATGGAATTCTGTAATCTTTTATTTTTAACACCTGCCGGTTCTGTTTCTGAATTATACATTCCAAGAAAAGCATCTCTTGAACAATCAAAATCAACAGGTTTAAAATTTAAACCCATAAAAGCAAATCCTTCTCTATCACCAACATAATTTTTATTTGCTTTCATATCAAAAGCAGGATGCGGTTCAATAAAATTATAAACAATCATATCATCTATAAACGAACATCTTGTAAGATGAAGGGACCACTGAATATTGCGTGATTCTGGTTCTGACCAGAAAGTAAATTCAGAATAAGAATAAACTGAAAAAATTTTTTCAATTCTGGTATTATTTTTTATATCAAGTTGCCATATCTCACAATCATCAAAAGGTGAAACAAAGTACAGGACAGAATGTTTTATCCCTTTATATAATGAATCTATTCTAGTATATCCCTGTCCATGACGACATTCATAAGAATCAAGATCTTTCATAACAGGCTGCCATGTTGGTGACCAGAATTCCCCTGTTTGCTCATCTTTTATATAAAAATATCTGCCGGGTCTATCAACAGGAACATTATTATATCTGTATTTTGTTATTCTTCTTTCCCTGGGATCTTTATAAAATGAAAAACCTCCTCCTGTTTGACTGACTATTCCGCAATAGCCCCTCTGATTGGAAATATAATTTATCCATGGTGTGGGAGTATCCCATTTTTCTATTATATATTCTTTGCCATTTTCAGAAAATCTTCCAAAACGCATTTTTGCTCCAGAGTTAACTAATATTGGCTTTTAAAGGAATTGTTGTATTTTATATTAGAATTAAATAATTATAAACTGGCGTCCCCAACGGGAATCGAACCCGTGATACCGCCTTGAAAGGGCGATGTCTTAACCGCTTGACCATGGGGACGCAACTATTCATAGATTAACAATATTTACTATAAAAAAACATAAAAGTCAACTGGATTATTATAAATGTTTGTTATTGATGTTCAATAATAACGTTCATAAAACGTTCTAAAAGAGTTCATAAGTAGTAAAAACTATTTAAGAACTACTTTTGAACTAATTACGAACGTTTTTCGAACACTCTTAATGAACATTCTTATTATGTTTCTCAATCGCCTTATAATATAACTTAATATACTCCTGTGCGGAGTGTTCCCATGAAAAATTCTGCTTCATTCCATTTATCATTAACTTTTCCCAGACAGACTTGTTCTTATACGTATCTACAGCCACTCTTATTATATGCAGTAAATCCTGCGGATTATTTCCATAAAAAAGAAAACCCGTGCCCTGTTTTGTTTTAAAATTAAACTGCTGCACAGTATCTTTTAATCCACCTATAGCCCGAACAATCGGAACAGTCCCGTACTTTAAGGCAATAAGTTGCCCGAGCCCGCATGGTTCAAAATAAGAAGGCATTAAAAAAATATCTGCCCCGGCATAGATTCTATGCGCTAATTTGTTATCAAATTTAAAATGAATAAAAAATTTTTCCGGATAAATATTTTTAAAATTAAATAAAATATCGTGGTACCATTTATCACCGGTTCCCAGTATGATAAATTGTAAATTCATTTTCAATATTTCTTCCATAATATTAATAATAAAATCTATACCCTTCTGGCTATCCAGCCTTGATATCATGCAAAGTAATGGAACATTTTCTATATATTTTAAACCTATCTCTTTTATAAGTATTTTTTTAAGTTCATTTTTTTTATGTAAATTATCAACATCAAAATTTATATCTATATTATTATCAATGGCCGGATCCCATATATCATAATCCACACCATTTGTAATCCCAAAATAATCTCCGTTTCTAGAAAGTAAAACACCTTCAAGATTACATCCAAACTCTGATGTTTCTGTTTCTTTTTTGTAATTTTCACTTACTGTGTTAATTATATCCGAGAAAATTATCCCACCTTTCATAAAATTTACTCTTCCATAAAATTCTAATTTATCCATTGTAAATAAATCCCATGGCAAACCAGCGTGAGATAATTTTTCTTTATCAAAACATCCCTGGTATGAAATATTATGAATAGAATAAACTGTTGCAATATTATTATATAATCCGTTATTTGTATCCTTGTAAATTGTTTTTAAATAAACCGGTATCAATCCGGTATGCCAGTCATTGCAATTGATAATATCCGGAATAAAATCTATCTCTTTTAACATTTCAATGACTGCTCTTGAAAAAAATATAAAACGCTCGGCATTGTCCCAGTATTCTTCATAAGGAGTTCTGTACAATTCCTCCCTGTTAAAAAACTCATCATTATCAATAAAATATACGGGAATGTTCGTTCCAGGAAATATAGATTCTTTAATAACGCCTGTATGTTTTACAAGAGCAATATCAATTGTTACCCTTTTCCCTGTATCTTTAATATTATACTTTTCCTCTGGTATACATTTATACTTTGGTAAAACAACACGAACATCATGTCCTGACCTTTTTATTGCTTTTGGAAGTGCACCTGCAACATCTGCCAGCCCACCTGTTTTGGCAAACGGAACAACTTCTGAAGCAACTATTAATATTTTAAGTTTTTTTTCTTTTTTTATCTTCGGTTCATCCATAAACATTCCTTAAATTATTACAAAAATAAAAAGCGCGCAAGCAAAACAACAATTACGCGCTTATATTTTTATATTAAATTATCCCATTATTACTTCTACAAAATGTTCACCTTTATCTTTAAATATGGGAATAATATTTCCTTTTATTTCTTTTTTATCAACAATTATTCTATCTACTCCTTTTGAAACACCTTTGGGATTTTTAACAGCAATATTATATGTTATACCTCTGAATACTCTTTTTACTGTAAAACCTTTCCATTTTGGAGGAATACATGGGTCAACGATCAATCCATCAAAAGTAGGACGGACACCCAATATATACTGAGAAATTGCAACAAAATTCCAGGCAGTTGTTCCTGTGAGCCATGAGTTTTTTGCCTGGCCAAAATCTTTATGGTCTTTTCCTGCTATCATCTGTGAATAAACATATGGTTCTGTCCAGTGAATATCAGAAATATCATTTAAAGCAGCAGGCAAAATCGTCTTATAGTATTTAAATGCAATATCTCCTCTTCCTATTATTGTCTCTGCAATCATTGCCCATGGATTTGTATGGCAAAAAATAGCTGCATTTTCTTTTAATCCAGGGGGAAATACAGTAACATAACCAAGGGATTGATTATACTTTGTAAATGCTGGTTGAAATAATAAAATTCCATATTTTGTATAAAGATATTTTTTTACTGAATACATACATTTTATTGCACGCTCGCCTTCTGCAACTCCAGAAAGAACTGCCCATGTCTGGGTCTCTAACCATATTTTGCCTTCTTCATTTTGTTTACTTCCTACAACATTTCCTGCATCATCAAATGCGCGCACATACCATTCACCATCCCAAGCTTTAGTATTTATTCTTTCCTTCATTTCCTGAGCCATATCTTTATATTTATCAACATCTAGTATCCTTCCTGATTTACTCGCTAATTCAGCCAGAAGATTCGAACAATATACAAACATCTCTGCTATCATTACAGAAACACCCATTCCATTTGGCCCATGCAGATTTAAGCAATCATTCCAGTCGGCATGACCTGCTTTTGGAAGTCCATGCCATCCAGTATTATTCCATGAGTATTCAATGGCTCTCTGTAAATGTTCATACATTTTACCTTTTGAACCATCATTATATGGCACTATTTCATTTAAAAAGTTTATGTCCCCTGTTTCCTTTATATATGAAGAAACAGCCATAACAAGCCATAAATGATCATCGCCAAACCCCTCTTTATTACCTTTTTTAGTTAAGGGAGAATATCCATGATGTGCCCTTCCTTCAGGAAATTGAACTGAAGCGAGGTCAATTAAACGCTCTTTAACTTTTTTTGGTATCTGATGTACAAAACCAAGTGTATCCTGGTTTGAATCACGAAAACCCATGCCCCGCTCACCGCCTGCTTCATAATATGAAGCAGAACGAGACCAGTTAAAAGTTGTCCTGCACTGATACTGATTCCAGATATTAACCATTGTATTCACATGTTTATCAGGTGTTTCCACTGAATATTTGTTAAGATTTTCCTCCCAGTATTGTGAAAGTTCTTTTAAAGCAATGTCAACATTCTTAGGATTTGCATATTTTTCCAGATATTTTTGTTCTTCGCCACGTTTTTCAGCATAACCCAGTATAAAAACAACTTCCTTTTCCTTTCCTGGATTTAAATTAACTTTTACATGTAATCCACCAAATGGTGCCCATCCGCAGGCAAGAGAATTGCTGCAACGCCCCTTTTCAACAGCTATAGGATTTGCCTCGCCTCTGTATGGACCTACAAAATTCTGGCGCACCCCATCATAACTTGAAACCTTTGTGTTTGACCAGAAATATGAAAAAAATTTATTATGAGCATGATAGAGAGTTATATGATATAAAGCATTATTTTTAAAATCTGTCTGCCCGATATTTAAATTATACTGAAAATCTGTCATATCATTATGAGCATCCCATAAACAAAATTCAACATAAGTAAATAAACTTAAATTTCTTTTTTTCTTTGTTTTATTTTTTAATTTGATTTTCCATATCTCTAACGATTCCCCGAGCGGAACAAAATATAATGTCTCGCTTTCAATACCTGCATACTCAGCTTTTATTCTGGTGTAACTTAATCCATGTGCGCATTCATATTTATATTTTTTTAAATCTTTATTCGTTGGCTGCCAGGAATTTGACCAGTAATCCCCTGTTTTATTATCCCTTATATATATATACCTGCCCGGTCTGTCTGAAGGAACATTATTATATCTATATCTGAGTATCCTTCTATGCGCGGCATCTTTATAAAAACTATAACCGCCTGCAGTATTAGAAATCAAAGCACAATAAACATCAACCCCTAAATAGTTAATCCAGGGAAGGGGGGTATCGGGCCTTGTTATTACGTATTCCTTTTTAGCATCATCAAAGTAGCCAAAACGCATCTTATACCTCCTGAATTTTTTGTTATTAAAGTTAAAACAATTTAATTATAAAATAAAATTATTTAATTTTAACAAAAAGTTTATAAAAAATCAATAATATAATTTTAAAAAATAAAGAAATGTTTTTTTCAGATATAAAAGAAAAAAGCGGGATATAAACATTATTTTATATCCCGCTTTATAAATATATTTTTAATTAGAATTTACCAATTATTGAAAGATATTGAATAGGTGTAAGTTCACTATATACATAAGAATAATCAACGCCAATAAAATACCATCTCAAACTTGCACCAAGTGCCCAGTCATTTTCCTGCTGGAAGGATTGGTCAGGAACTTTTCCCCAGTTTTTAATTCCACCACGAATACCTACCATATCATTCCACCATAATTCTCCACCTGCATGAATTATCATTTGTTCATATCTTGTATCTAAATCACTTGCTAAAACTATTTTAAACTGCTGTATGGGTAGTTTATATGCAATACCAGGTTTTATGTTTAAACCAACTTGCTCGGAGAACCCATCTGTTACTCCTTCTATCTTTTCCCAATTTATTGTAGTATATACATCCTGGACATTCAACCCTATTGATAAATCAAATCCAGGAACAAAAGCAGCAATATTTACAAGCAATCCAATATCGCCGCCAAAACCAAGATATGTTACTGTTGCAGGCTCTGTTCTTCCATCTGAAACAACATAAGCAGGATAATTTCCAAGTAATATTTTCCCTGTTAAACCAAATGAAACTCCTTTTGTTGCTTCATAAGCGTAGGCAAGATAAATCGAATTATCCGCATTTTCATATAAATCAGCAAGAATCTGGGGGTTCCCCAGTGCATCAACAGATGAAATTTTTATTCCTGCAATTGCCTGGCGCAGCCATCCTATTCCAAATGCTCCATATACACCTGTATTATAAACTAAATTTACATAAGAATATTTTGTATCAAGGTCATTTACTTTTGTCAACTTAACTGAAGATACTTCCACTCCTTTTATCTGTGTCATTCCAGCCGGATTCCAGTAGGAAGTTGATGCATCATCTGCAACAGCGCAGAATGCTCCGCCCATTCCAAGGGGCCTTGCACCAACACCTATTGACATAGCTTCACCTGCATAATTACTTTCTTCGGCAAAAGCTGCAGTCAAAAATAACAAAAGAACAATTACCACAAAACCTGAAATCTTCTTCATAAATCTACCTCCTTACTAAATTTATTTTTTATTAAATTATTGTCTTTTCTGTTTTAGGGTCGAAAAAGTGCGCCTTGCTCATGTCAAAAACCAGTTCCACTTCCTGGTTTATATCTAACTCCACATCTGCCTCGCCCTTTGATATAAATGGCGTCTTACCTGTCGTTAAATATATCAAACTCTCATGACCTAATATTTCTATCACTTCCACCGTTGCCGTCACTATCGTATCTGCCCCGGCGTTTGGCGCATACATCTTGTCATATATGTCTTCTGGCCTTATCCCCATTATTATCTCCTGCCCTGTATATCCACTTAATGCTTCCACCATTTCATCCACTACTTTTACCTCAAAATTCTCTTCATTAAAATATAATCCTCCCCTCTTTGATTCCAGCGTCCCTTCTATAAAATTCATCGCAGGGCTTCCTATGAATCCTGCTACAAATTTGTTTACAGGTTTATTATATAATGTCTTTGGGTCTGCTATCTGTTGCACTTCTGCATCCTTCATTGCTACTATCTTTTCTCCCATTGTCATTGCTTCTAACTGGTCATGCGTTACATATATCATCGTTGCCTGCAGCCTTGTGTGTAATTTTGATAACTCTGCCCTCATCTGCACACGTAACTTTGCATCTAAATTTGATAATGGCTCATCAAATAAAAATACTTTTGGTTTTCTCACTATCGCACGCCCTACCGCCACCCTCTGCCTCTCTCCGCCTGATAATTCTTTCGGTTTTCTCTTTAATAATTTATCTATTGATAATATCTCTGCTGCTTCATTTACCCTCTGCTTTATCTCTGATTCTGGATATTTCCTTAACTTCAATCCAAATGCCATATTCTCATATACTGTCATATGTGGATATAATGCATAATTCTGAAATACCATTGCTATATCCCTGTCTTTTGGTGGTATATCATTTACTAGTGTATCCCCTATATATATCTCCCCTGAGGTTGCCTCTTCCAGTCCGGCTATCAGTCGCAGTGTTGTTGTTTTTCCGCAGCCAGAAGGACCTACAAGTATCATAAATTCTTTATCTTCACATACTATATTTACATCTTTTACTGCTACTACATTTCCATATTTCTTCCATACATTCTTCAATACTACACGAGCCATTAAAACCTCCTGATAAATTATTTTATCATAAAATAAACTTCTCTTTTTCTGGGTCCGTCAAATTCACAAAAAAATATACCCTGCCATCTTCCTAAAATTAGTTTTTTATCCTCTATAAAAAAAAACATTTCATTTCCGATTAAAGATGACTTTATATGGGAATCTGAATTTCCTTCACCATGTGAATAATTATCATCATTCGGTACTAAATCATTCAATTTCCCAATAATATCCTGTTTTACCGATCTGTCGTAATTCTCGTTTACAGTCAAACCTGCTGTGGTATGCGGCACATATAAATAAATTATACCCTCTTTAACTCCACTGGCATCAATTATTTTCTGCAATTTATCGGTAATATCTATAAATTCTATCCTTTTTTCAGAATTTATAAAAAAAGATTTCATCTATTATTTAAATTTAAATGTCAACCCAACTCTGTGTGTGTTTTCAAGAACGCCAAATTGCCTGTATGCATAATCAAGTGCATACATATCTATCTTTATTCCTGCACCTAAAACCAGACCGGACATAATATCAGGTCCAGAATAATTTTCATACCATTCATTTAAATCAAATTTACCCTGAAATCTATAACCAACACGGACAACAAAAATATCTCTATACCAGTATTCCATACCAAGAGCTAAAATACCATATGTTTCAATTGGCTGCATATAATCAAGATTAAGCATCATATTTCTTATTCCTGTATAACTGAACCCTATTTTAAACATAATAGGAAGCCAGAATGCTTCACCAAATCCAAATTTCGGTCCTAAATTTTGCGCTACAATACCCATCTGCAAATCTTTTACAGGAAGTTTATAAATTCCTGCAACATCCGCGGCAAAACCAAAAGCACCTGTATCGTCAATTGATTCATTAAATAATTTAATAGTTAACCCCAATGATAATTCCTTGTTAATATTAGTTCCATAACCAATATTAAAATTAATATCATTTGCTAAAAACTCACCTAAATCTGCACCTAAAATATCTGTCTTTGGTATACCTCCTGAATTAACATAAACAAAACTCAATGCAAAGGTCCCTATTTCTCCGGCAGGATATGCAACTGCAAGATAATCATAAAAAACACTGACAAACCAGAAAGAATGCATTAAAGTGATTTCTATATTTTTTAATTGTGCCAGCCCTGCCGGGTTATACATAATTGCGTTAACATCATCGGCTGCCCCTGTAAATGCTCCACCCATAGCAACAGGCCTCGCTCCTGCCTCTAATTTTAGAAATGCAGCTGAAGTTGTTCCCTGTTCTGCTATTAAAAAACTGAATAAATATACAAAAAATATAGAAAAAACAATAATTTTAATAATTAAATTAAATTTATTTATCATATCTTCACCTCATAATTAATATAACATTTATTTATTTTTATGTCAATAATTAAAACGTAAAAATAATAAAAAGTTGCATTATTTTTTATAAAATAATATTTACCTGAAAAATAACTTTTATTATTATTTTTGACAAATAATTTAAGGTTTTGTTTCGTAATTAATTATACTTTATAACAGTATAATTTCCATTCGTATTTATCTTTAAATCCTTTAATAACAACAAATAAATACGGTTTATCTTTAAAAATACAGGCATACGCTTGCTCAACGGTAAAATTCTGAAATTTATTAAAATAAGAAGCAAAATCAATTACATTTTTACATTTTTCAATATTGTTTATATCAAACTCAATAATATTTTTATCAGTTATTATTAAACCAGTATCTTTTACTACTTTTAACCCTACCACCCTGCCTGTTATTTTTTGTGATTGTGTTTCCCTATCATTTAACAAATCATACACTGATAAAAAAATACCTTTATTTTTTCTATCTTCTTTCAAATAATAAATCATATTTTTATAAATAAAAGGATAAGCGCAGTCTGTGAATTCTTTTATTAGAGCCTTTTTTCCAATATCAAACAAAGCAGATATTCTATAACCATCGCAGTTATAACCATCACATACTAAATATTTTTCATCTTCTGAAATGACCGGACCGAACCATACTCTTTCCATAAAAATCTGATAAGCATGTTTTTTGTTTTCTATTTCCTTTAAAACAGGTGTAAAAACAATATTATTTTTATTTTTATCCACAATTAAAACAGTTGTATTTGGAGTGGTCCCCAGTCCTGTTGTAAAAGCACACAAAGATTTATTTTTATAAAAAAATAAATTTCGTATTGATGTGACAGGCAATAAATTAATTTTTTTTTGCTTTTCAATTCTCATAAAAAAATCATCAGGTTTAAATATAGTGAGTTTTTTCCATTTTGCCTTTTTATTGAATATGTCCTTATAGTATATAACTCCATCCTTCCAGTATATTAATTTTGCATCGTCGGAAATAATTGAAGTTTCAAAAAAATAAGCCGGTTCGTAATCCTGTGCTTCAAAAAATCTTTCTGTATTATCAGAATATAAAAAAGAAAAAATCAACAAAAAGACTGATGCAAATATTATTTTCCCCGATTTCAAAAGTTAATTACCTCTTTCTTCTTTCTAAAATCTGTGCTGCTTTTAATTTTGCTAATTCTTTTAATAACTCAGCCTGCACCTGTTCATAATCAATATCTTTCGTTGATTTTGATTTTAAAAGTCTTTCTTTTTCTTCTTTCCTTCTTTTTATTGTTTCTATGTCTATTTCTTCTGGCCGTTCGGCTGTCTCCACCAATAAAATAATTTTATCCTGTGTTACTTCAATATAACCACCGGAAACAGCTAACATTTCTTCACTGCCATCTTCTTTTTTATAATTAACAACCCCGGGATTTAATACTGTTGCAAAAGGGGTATGATCCGGCAACACCCCGAATTCCCCTTCAACTCCTGGGGCAATAAGAGATAAAATTTTTCCTTCAAAAACCTTCTTTTCTGGTGTTTCTATACTTAAATTTAAAAATTTTGCCATTACTTTTATCTGTTCCTTTCTTTATATTATTTTGCCATTTGCTTTGCTCTTTCTAAAACTTCCTCAATATTGCCTGCCATGTAAAATGCCTGTTCTGGAAGATCATCAAGTTCTCCTTCAACAATTCTTTTAAACCCATGAACCGTTTCTTTAACAGGAACATACTTTCCTTCCCTGCCTGTGAATTGTGATGCAACAAAAAAAGGCTGTGATAAAAATTTTTGTATTCTTCTTGCTCTTGCAACTATTAATTTATCCTCTTCGGATAATTCGTCTATCCCGAGTATTGCAATAATATCCTGCAAATCTTTATATCTCTGTAAAATACCCTGGACCTTTCTTGCAACATAATAATGTTCTTCGCCCACAATATCAGGATCAAGTATTCTTGATGTTGAATCAAGGGGATCAACTGCGGGATAGATTGCTATGTCAGTTAAAGCCCTTGATAGCACAGTTGTTGCATCAAGATGTCCAAAAGCAGTAGCAGGAGCAGGGTCTGTTAAGTCATCGGCGGGCACATAAATTGCCTGAACCGATGTTATAGAACCATTCTTTGTGGATGTAATTCTTTCCTGAAGTTCTGCCATCTCTGTTGACAGATTCGGCTGATAACCAACAGCAGAAGGCATCCTGCCTAAAAGCGCGGATACTTCTGATCCAGCCTGTGTAAAACGGAAAATATTGTCAATAAAAAGAAGAACGTCTTTTCCTTCAACATCCCTGAAATACTCTGCCTGTGTTAAAGCAGTTAATCCAACCCTTAAACGCGACCCGGGCGGTTCGTTCATCTGTCCATAAACTAACGCTGTCTTATCTATTACGCCTGATTCCTGCATTTCAAGCCAGAGTCCTGTTCCTTCTCTTGTTCTCTCTCCAACACCACCAAAAACAGAATAACCTCCATGTTCCTGTGCAATATTTCTAATAAGTTCCATAACTATAACAGTTTTGCCAACGCCAGCACCACCAAATAAACCTACTTTTCCACCTTTTGGATAAGGACATAAAAGGTCAATAACTTTTATACCTGTCTCAAACATTTCTGTTTTTGTTGACTGCTCTTCAAATGCTGGTGGTTTTTTTCTAATAACACTATATTTATCTGTCTTAATGTCTCCTTTATAATCAACAGGTTGACCAAGTACATTTAAAACACGCCCAAGCACCGCAGGACCTACCGGTACCTTTATAGGTTCCCCTGTATCATAAACAGACATTCCACGGGAAATACCGTCAGTAGAACCTAAAGCAACACACCGAACTGTATTATCGCCTATATGCATTGCAACCTCTACAATAAGATCAATTTTGTGCTTTTGACCTGATAATTCATATTCCCCGGTTATTTTTAAGGCATTATAAATTGCTGGCAGATGTCCTTCTGTAAATTCAACATCCACCATAGGTCCTATAACCTGTATTACTTTTCCTTCTTTCATCTCCTAATCCTCCTTAAACATAATCTTCAAATTCTTAAATTTTAAATCTGCAAATTTTATTTTATTAATATTTATTTTTGCTTCTTTTCAATCCATAAAATAAATATTTAGCACCTGCCACCTGGCACTGTAATATTCATCCTTTTATCGCTTCTGCACCACCTACTATTTCTAATATCTCTTTTGTAATGGATGCCTGTCTTACTTTATTGGCTACAAGAGTCAGGGTTCTTATCATTTCACCTGCATTATTTGTAGCCATTTCCATCGCTACCATTCTTACTCCATGTTCTGAAGCCTGGCTTTCCAGCACTGCTCTGTAAATAACACTTTTTACGTATTTTTCAATAAGTGATGAAAGTATGGTTCTTTCATCGGGTTCATATAAAAAATCCATTTTTCTTACAGGTTTTTCTGAACTAAATTCAAATGATACAGGCAGAACAACCTTTTTTGTTATCTTTTGCAATAAACTTGATTGAAACTCACTATTTATTAATGTTACTCTCCTGTATTTCTTTTTTAAATAATTACTGATTAACAAATTTCCAATTTCTTCAATATCAAACCACGAAATTTTTTTATCGTTATATTTAAAAAGTTCAAGTTCTGTATTAAATCTTTTAAAGAAATCAAGCCCTTTTTTACCTATTAAAATTAGACTTGTCTCTTTTTTTTCTTTTAATAATTGAAGCCCTTCCTTTATCAAATTTGTGTTAAAACTACCGCATAATCCTTTATCAGAAGTAATAATTACCAGTGCTTCTTTTGTAACATCTTTGTTTTCATTAAGTAAAGGATAAGAAGCAATTTCAGTCCCTGATATTAATTCAGAAATAACTTCCTGGATTTTAATGGCATAAGGTCTCGATGCAAATATCTTTTCCTGTGCTTTTCGCAGTTTTGCAGCAGCAACCATTTTCATTGCTTTTGTTATCTGCTGTATGTTTTTTGCGCTTTTTATTCTTTTTCTTATTGCTCTTAAAGTAGCCATAATTAACCTTTATTATTTATAAATTTGTTTGAATTCTTTTATTGCTGCATCAATTTTTGTTTTTAACTCATCGGATAAAACTTTTTTATCTACAATTTCATTTTTAATATCCTTGTGTTTTTCTTCCATAAACGCAAGAAATTTCTTTTCAAAATCTGCTATTTGAGAAACTTCTATGTCATCAAGATATCTATTAATTCCGGCATAAATTATTAATATTTCATCTTCAACTCTATAAGGTACATATTGCCCCTGTTTTAATATTTCTTCCATCCTGCGACCTAAAGATAACTGATCCTGTGATGCCTTATCAAGTTCTGTGCCAAATTGTGCAAAGGCGGCCAGTTCTCTGTATTGTGCCAGATCAAGTTTCAGTTTGCCTGCAACCTGTTTCATTGCTTTTATCTGTGCATCTCCACCAACCCTTGATACCGAAAGTCCGACATTTATTGCAGGTCTTATCCCGGAGAAGAATAATCCACTTTCCAGATATATCTGACCATCAGTAATTGAAATTACATTGGTGGGTATATAAGCAGAAATATCTCCTGCCTGTGTTTCTATTATTGGTAATGCTGTTAAAGAACCGCCACCTAATTTATTATTTAATTTTGCTGCCCTTTCAAGTAAACGGGAATGAAGATAAAAAACATCTCCTGGATATGCTTCTCTTCCCGGTGGTCTTCTTAATAATAATGACATTTGCCTGTATGCTACAGCATGCTTTGATAAATCGTCATACACACACAGAACATGTTTACCCTGCCACATAAATTCTTCGCCCATTGCACAGCCAGCATATGGAGCAATATATATTAATGGTGCCGGTTCTGATGCGCTACCCAAAACTACTATTGTATATTTCATTGCACCATATTCTTCCAGTGTCTTTACTACTTTTGCAACAGTTGACTGTTTTTGTCCAATTGCAACATAAATACAAATAACACCTGAATCCCTTTGATTTATTATTGTATCAACAGCTATTGCTGTTTTGCCTGTCTGTCTGTCTCCAATTATTAATTCTCGTTGCCCTCTTCCTATAGGTATCATTGCATCTATTGCTTTAATCCCTGTTTGTAATGGTTCCTTTACATTTTGTCTGTCAACAACACCCGGAGCAATAACTTCTATTGGTCTGAATTTTGTAGTATTTATAGGACCCTTGCCATCCAGTGGCTGCCCCAGCGGGTTTACAACCCTTCCTATCAATTCTTCACCAACAGGCACAGACATTATTCTTTTTGTCCTTTTAACGATATCTCCTTCTTTTATATTCCTGTCATCTCCGAGTAAAACAACTCCGACATTATCCCTTTCTAAATTTAAAGCAATTCCATATATGCCACCAGGAAATTCAAGAAGTTCCATGGACATAACATTATCAAGCCCGTAAACCCTGGCGATTCCATCGCCTACCTGAATAACGTGACCAATTTCAGATAATTCAACTTTTGTCTCATATTTTTCTATCTGCGATTTAATAATACTCGTTATTTCTTCCGGCTTTATTTGCATATAAATATCCTCCTGTAAATTAAATTATTTTCTTTTTGATTTTTTTATTTTTCTATGCTTTAGTTTTACTGTTTTTTTCTTAATAGTTTTTTTTATTTTCCTTTTATAGTTTGCAACTCTGGTTTCAATCAATTTATTGCGCATTGAATTTAAAAACTGGTTAACACTTGCATCAATTAAATGCAATTTATCCCTTATAATAATTCCTCCCAGCATATCCTCTCTTGTTAAAGTTTTTAATACAATCTCTGAATTCATAATTCTTTTTAACTTTTTCAATAACTTTTCTTTTGTATTATCTGCAAGCGGATAGGCTGTTTCAACCACAACTTTTTTAATACCTTTATATTCATCAACTTTTTCCGAAAAAATATCAATTATATCATCAATCAATCTTTCCCTCTTTTTATCTATTAATAGTTTTAAAAAATTAACAACAAATCCGCTCACATAAGCGGAAAACAAATTAACAACAATTTTCTTTTTTTCTTCTTTGCTTATGCCCGGATGAAAAATAATTTTTTTTAATAAAATATTTTTATTTAAAATTTCTTTTAAGATATTCAATTCTTCCTTTGTTTGCTCAAGTATATTTTTTTCCCTGGCTATTAAAAAAACCGCTTGTGCATATTTTGACGGCAAAACAAGATTAGCCATTTAATCTCCTTTATATCTTTATATCTTTATATCTTTGTATCTTTTATTTCTTCTAATTGTTTTGAAACAATATCAATCTGGTTCTTTTTATTTATTTTTGTCTTTATTACTTTTTCTGCAGCCATTATAGATATATCAACTATTGTATCCTTGACTTCTTCTATGGCTTTTTTCTTTTCATTTTCAATTTCAATTTTTTTT
>FWPV01002786.1_pt1 | contig 41553 bp, 36 predicted proteins | sample 2228371 | NCBI WGS metagenome assembly FWPV01 (sample SAMEA103939776, study PRJEB20133) | metagenome
CGAGCACCATAATGAGAACGATGCTCAGGATCGTAAAGGTGACGATCAACTCGAGCAGAGTAAATCCGGCCCTCTCTCTAAGTTTCACTTCCCTTCTCCGCTGATTTAAAGACCCGAAGGGATTCCATTTCGAGGCTCCGCTGACCCGCCCCCGAGGCCCAAGTTACTCTGAGGACGATGCGGTAGAGATCGACTGGAAGATTGGCCTCTTCCTCTTTCAGACCCAGGGAAGGATTGGCTTTCTCGACCTCGGCTCTCCAGGAATATTGGGAATCGAACCGCCCTTCGGTCTGTCCTTCAGCGAGCTCCTTTGTCGTGAGCATCTCTTCCATCTTCGCTTTCCCGTACCAGAGCGCCTTCGTGTATTCCTCGGAGATCTTTGCCGACCGCAACCCTCCTGAGAAGAGCTGAAGAATGATGGCAAGCCCAATGCCCAGGATGGAGAGGGCAACGAGTATCTCAATCAGAGTGAACCCTTTTCGATTCTCCATTTTCATCAATCGTCGAGTCATTGGTCATTGAGTCATTGAGTCATTGAGTCATTATGTCATTGAGTCATTATGTCATTAAGTCAGTGGGTCAGTGAGATAGGGAGTTATTGGGTCAGTGAGACAGTGAGTCATTGAGTGGTTGGGGCAGTGAGGGGGTGGGTTCTTGAGGGAGTGGGTGATTGAGTTGGGGTGTTGTTGACTTTTTGGGTATTGGTTAGTGCGGCATTGGGTTGGTTGGTTGCTGGGCTTGAGTAAGGGAAAGAGGGCTCGATGTAATCGAGTTGGGCGAAGCCTGCGCGGGGAAAGGCCTAACAAAAGACACAGAATGAGGGGACAAGGCAATGGGAAGGAAGCGCTGGAACGGAATCGTTATGGGAATCATGGTGGCGCTGTGGGTTTCGGCGGCTTGCTGTGGAACGCTGTGGGCTGCGGAAAAGCCGCAACAGGTTTCCGGGGTCAAGGCGGAAGCAGCCGGGACCTACAGAATCGGCAAAGGGGATGTGCTGGAGATACATGTATGGAAAGAGCCGGTCTTGAGTCGAGAGACCTTTGTGCGGATGGACGGCATGATTTCCATGCCTCTTTTGGATGATTTGCAGGCGGCGGGACGCACCCCCATGGAAGTGAAAAAAGACATTCAACAAAGACTTTCCGAATTTATCGAACAACCCGAAGTGACCGTGATCCTTAAAGCCGCCACCAGCCAAAAATTCTACATGATCGGCGAAATTGCCAAACCCGGGGAATACCAACTGACCACCGACATTACGGTCTTGGAGGCCTTTGCCATGGCCGGCGGTTTTACGGAATGGGCGGACAAGGACAAGGTCATGATTCTTCGGCGGGAAGGGGACCAGGAAAAACGCATTCCCGTCAATTACAAAGAAATTGTCAAAGGTAAAAATCCGGAACAAAATATCTTGATTCAGGCGGGCGACACCATCGTCGTTCCCTAACCCTTTACCCCAACAACCCTGTACGGGCGGACAGACGCTTCCGCCCCATACCAAAACGCCCGTAGGGGCGGACCGGTGTGTCCGCCCCCAAACCCCGCTGGAGGACCCCAGCATGAAAAAACCACACCTTGCCGTCATGCTCTTGGTGGGGATGATTCTTCACGCCGGCCCCCTCTTGGCGGCTTCCATTCAAACCCTTGTGCCACGTCTGACCATCAGCGAAGAATACACGGACAACGTGGACCTGGACCGCTCTGACCGCCGTGAAGAATGGACCACCGTGGTCAGCCCCGGCATCGACTATTCCGTGCTTTGGAAAACCCGAGGCTTGCGCCTTTCCTATAGTCCTGGGTTTGCTTACGCGGCCAAAGACCGGGATAATTCGGAAATCCGTCAGGATCTTTCAGCTTATTTCTGGGATCAGGTCACAAGCAACCTCCGCGTCCGGGCATCCGAAACCCTTCAACGTACCGAACTTCCCTACACCCTGGAAGAACCCGTTTTCCGGCGCACTCGAACCGTTCCTTCAGCGCCCGAACAGTCCGAAGGAACCCCTGTGGAAATCCAGGAACCCATTGTGGAACGACGCCCGGACCGAACCATCCGCCGAAACCGGGAACCCTACACCGAAAGCCTGACAGCCCTTGCAGCCGATTATCGTTTTGGAAAGCGAGATTTCTTCACGGCTTCTTATCTTTTCGGACTCTTGGATAACGATGATCCAAAGGTCGAAGACAATCGGCGTCATAGCCCGGCCCTTGCCGTGACCCTATGGCCATGGGACCATTACGGCATCGATGCAGGGCTCCGTTATGACCGAGGGGACTATTCCGGCAAGACGGACTATACCAACGACTACGAAGCGCACCTGCGGTTTCTTCGGGAATTTTCCGAGCATTTCAAAGCCTTCGTCGGGTATCGACATACTGTTTCCGATACCTTCGGGGATGAAAAAGACTATGAGGTGTATGAACCGTTCCTGGGAGTGGACTGGGAACCGTCAAAAGATTTTTTTGCAAGCCTCAGTGTGGGGTATTTTTACAAGAGCAACGAAATCGGTCCCGACGACAGCGGCCCTACAGTTTCGGGAGACCTAGGGAAGACTTGGCGTTTCCGCCGTGGGGCTGTGCGAATTTCGGGCGGTACGGGATACGAACAGAGTTACGGAGGGGCGGAAAATCTAGGTTTTACCGTTTACTATCAGGCTATGATCGCCGGTAATTACGCCCTCACCAAGCGCATGGATTCCTTTGGATCCTTCTCCGTGGTGCGAAACGAATACCTGGACCAAGAACCCGAACGAGACGACAATGTGTACACCTTAGCGACAGGCCTTCGGTACCGCATGCTCCGCTGGCTTTACCTAAACATGACCTATTCCCATCAGAAACTGGATTCCAACCTTAACGAAAACGATTATCGAGAAAACCGTGTGGTCATGAGTGTCAGCTTGGTGCCCGAACACGGAATACGTTTTAAATAGTCAATCATTCATAGGAGAACCTCCTGAAACCCGCGGCACCACACTCGACCAGGAATGAAACTGGCGCCGAAGCGCAGACGCCCTCAACCGAAAACCCCACTCCGCCCGAGCCAAAAGAAAACCGTCCCCCGGAAAGCTGTTCAACCATGAAGGCAGGCGATGATTTTCCTGGAAGAGGGGGTGTTTCGCCCTCAGAAACACCGGGCCGAAGGTCCGTGCTTTCAGGAGAAAAAGCTCTCTCGGGCAGACTCCCAGGGGGTGTCCGCCCATGGCTTCTATGCACCCTGTTTCTCGTTTGTGCCTTCCTTATTCAAACCATAGGTCATGGAAAAGCCGTGCCTTTGCCACGACCTTTAAGTGATTTTCCCCGTTCCGTGGGGCCCTGGTTAGGCGAAACCGACGAAGTGTTGCCCGAAAATATCGTTCAAGTGCTCGGCGTGGACGATTACGTCAGCCGCTCCTACATGGGCCCGGACGCGCCCGTGCACTTTTATGCCAGCTATTTTGCCACCACCTGGGGAGGAAAGGGCTACCATTCCCCGCGAAACTGCATGCCGGGATCCGGCTGGGATGTGGCCCGTCTCGAAGTAGTGCCACTCACCCTTACCAATCCCCACCCTCACACGGTGGAAGTCAGCCGCATGCTGATGCAAAAAGGAGCGGAACACCAAGTGGTTCTCTACTGGTACCAGGGCCGAGGCCGCATCATGCCCACAGAATATTCCGAACGCATCTTCCGGGTGATCGATTCCCTGTTCCATCAGCGTACCGACGGAGCTTTTGTGCGCATCATCGTCCCTGTCCATGACAACCAAGTGGACAACGCCATGAACACCGCAGTGAAATTTGCACAGCACATTATTCCCATAATCCATACATACCTTCCAAAGTAACACGTTATTAAGTCATTGAGTCATTAAGTCATTGAGTCATTAAGTCATTGAGTCATTAAGTCATTGTGGTAGTGGGGTGTTGGATCATTAAGCCAGAGAGTCATTAAGTCATTAAGTCATTAAGTCATTGTGGTAGTGGGATGATGGAGCATTGAGTCAGTAAATAATAAAGTTAGTGAGTCAGAGAGTCATTGAGTGGTTGGGTCGTTGAGTTGGGGTGGGATGGGGTGAATGGGACAGGGCGAAGGGAACCAAGAGCCTCTGTAAGATCGTTCGAGGATCTTCATGTTTGGAAGCTGGCAAGAAATTTGAGACAAAAAATTTATGAGGCTTCAGAGGGGTTTCCACGCCAAGAAAGATATGTTTTGGTGAAACAAATTCGTAGGGCTGCCATATCGGTGACGGCAAACATTGCAGAAGGATTTGGACGGTTTCATTATCAGGAAAATATTCAGTTTTGTCGGCAGGCAAGAGGGTCGCTTTTTGAACTTGTAGATCATCTCATTACGGCTCGAGACCAGGGCTATATCCGGGACGATGCCTTCAATGAACTGAAAGCGCAAACCTATGAGTGCATCAAAGTGCTGAACGCCTACATCGCATCCATTGACCGCCACCGCCGAACCACCCAACAACCCAACACCCCACTACCACAATGACTCACTAGCTTCATCATTTGTTGACTTAAAGATCTAACATCCCACTACGACAATGCCTCAATGACTTAATGGCTCAATAACTCAATGACTTAATGACCCACTAACCTCATACTTTACTGACTTCATGAACCAACACCCCACTACTTCAATGACTCAATGACTCAATGACTTAATGACTTAATGACTTAATGACTTAATGACTTAATGACTTAATGACTTAATGACTTAATGACTTAATGACTTAATGACTCAACGTAATGATTGGGGACCGTGATGGATCTTCTCAAAGGTATGTCTGTCCGCTCTTCATTCCCTTTTCTCGCTTTAGGTATTTCTTTTGCTGTGTTGTATTACCCTGTGATCCTAAAGTTGGTGCATGATTGGGGCGTGGATGACAATTATTCGCATGGCTATTTCATTCCGTTTATTGCCGCTTATATGGTGTGGCAGCGAAAAGAGGAGCTGGAGCGTGTCCCTAAGAAGGGCTCACCATGGGGTCTGGTTTTGGTGTTGGCGGGTCTGGGCCAATTCCTGTTGGCTTGGGCCGGATCGGAATATTTTCTGCAGGGAACTTCAATGGTGGTGGTTCTTTTTGGAGTGGTCCTCTTTCTCTGGGGACCAAAGCTGACCAAGATCCTATGGGTTCCCATCGCTTACTTGGCCTTGATGGTTCCGCTGCCTGCCATCCTATGGAACAAGATCGCCTTTCCCATGAAACTTTTTGCTTCCAAGGTGGCGGCGGACGTCATTCAGGCTATGGGTTACACCGTGCTTCGGGAAGGGAATATCCTCACACTTCCAAACACGGTCCTGGAAGTGGCCGATGCGTGCTCAGGGTTACGGTCCCTCACGTCCCTTCTGGCGCTGAGTGCCGCGATAGCCTACCTCGCGACCATGAAGTCATGGAAAAAATGGCTTCTCTTTTTAGCTGCAGCCCCCATTGCGGTGGTGTCGAACGTGTTGCGCCTTATCGGTACGGCTGTTTTGGCGAGGCATTACGGAGCGGGAGTCGCCGAGGGGTTTCTGCACACCTTTTCAGGGTGGCTTGTATTCATTCTGGGGCTGGCCATGCTCGGTGGCGTCTACACCCTTCTGCGCCCGTCCACTAACAACTCAACAACCCAATAACTCCCTTACTCAATAACTCAACAACTCAATGACCCAATGACCCAACAACCCAATGACTTAATGACTTAATGACTCAATGACTCAACAACTCAATGACCCAATGACCCAACAACCCAATGACTTAATGACTTAATGACTCAATGACTCAACAACTCAATGACCCAATGACCCAACAACCCAATGACTTAATGACTCAATGACTCAATAACTCAACAACTCAATGACCCAATGACCCAACAACCCAATGACTTAATGACTCAATGACTCAACAACTCAATGACCCAATGACTCAACAACTCAATGACCCAATGACCCAATGACCCAACAACCCAATGACTTAATGACTTAATGACTTAATGACTTAATGACTTCTTTTTTACTTACTTTTGACATAGAAGATTGGTTCCAGGTCGAAAACCTCCGCCCCCTTTTCCCTCCCTCCTCCTGGAATCGTCAATGCTGGCGGGTGGATCGAAGTACGGCCACGCTTTTGGATGTGCTGGGCGAAGGGGAACATGCCTTGGGTCGGCCTGTGAAAGCCACCTTTTTTGTGTTGGGGTCTGTGGCGGAAAGGTTTCCTCATCTGGTGCGTGAAATACACCGTCGCGGGCATGAAGTGGCTTCTCACGGTTACTTGCATCGCCTCTGTGTGCAGGAAAAACCGTGCGATCTGGAACAGGACTTGAAGCGCAGCAAGGCTTTTTTGGAGGACATTCTCGGGAGTCCCGTTTTCGGCTATCGGGCTCCGGGGTTTTCCATTTCAGACAGAATCCTTGAACAGGTGCAAGAAGCCGGCTACCGATACGATTCCAGCTACAATTCTTTTGGATTGAACCCTCGCTACGGCACCCTGACCCTGAACGGCAAGCGAAGGGGTATCGCCTACGAAATGCAGCCGAAATTTTATGAGATTCCGGCAAGCAATCTTCACGTGTTAGGGCGGACACTGCCATGGGCGGGCGGCGGTTATTTTCGGCTGATGCCTTTTGGTCTTTTTGCGGCGGGTGTTTCCAAAATCCTTCGATCCCAAGGGGCCTATGTTTTCTATATGCACCCATGGGAATGTGACCCGAAGCAGCCTCGAGTCTGCGGGATTGATCCGGTGAGCCGCTTTCGGCACTACGTCAACCTTTCCCGCACCACCGGACGCTTGCTTCGGCTCATCAAGCATTTTGCAGATTGCCAATTCATCAGTTGCACCCGTTATTTGAACTTATGAAATCGTTGGTTCATGCGGTACAAAACGGGAACCTAAACTTGTCCAGGCGCACATGGGGCATTGTTTTGATTGTTTACATGGGGGTGCTCACAGGACTGGCTTTGGCGCCGATGGATTCCTATGCCTGGCCCCCAAGATTCCTGGTGGATATTTCGCCGAACCTTCAAAACCTCATGCATATTCCTTGTTTCGGCTTGTTGGCCTTGATCTCTCTTCAAACCTTCATGGTCGGCGACAAAAGACATCGCGCCCTGATATTTATCGCGGTGGGAATAGGTACCGTCCTTTTCAGTGGCATACTGGAAGCAGCCCAAGCCTTTGTTCCAGGCCGTTACGCTTCCTTGTCGGACCTCATTTTCAACGTCGTGGGTATTGTGGTGGTTCTTGCCCTCTGGCAAGGGCGTGAAATCGTAAATCGTGAAGTCGTGAAGTCGTGAAGTCGTGAAAGGTGTAGGGGGTGAGTTTGGAGGTGGTTGGGTCGTGAGGATCAGCATTATTGCCGGGGCCAGACCGAATTTCATGAAGGTGGCGCCCATCATGCACGCCATTCGCCGGTGGAACGAATCCGTATCCGGGAACGGGGTTCTGTCGCCCATGTTGGTCCATACGGGCCAGCATTATGATGTGATGATGTCAGAAGTCTTTTTCCGTGAACTGGGAATTCCCGAACCCGATATCAACCTGGAAGTGGGGTCCGGATCGCATGCCAAGCAGACGGCGGCTGTCATGGCCCGCTTTGAAGACGTGTGCCTGGAACATAGGCCTGACTGGGTCGTGGTGGTGGGCGATGTGAATTCCACCAACGCCTGCACTCTGGTGGCGGCGAAGTTGGGGATCCGGGTGGCGCATGTGGAAGCCGGGCTTCGAAGTTTCGACCGCACCATGCCGGAAGAGATCAATCGAGTCGTCACCGATGCCTTGGCGGATCTACTGCTCACACCGTCTCCGGATGCAGACGCAAATCTGCTTCGGGAAGGCGTGCCGAATGCACGGATTCATCGTGTGGGAAACATTATGATCGACACGCTGGTGGCCAACCTGGACAAGGCTCGCTCATGCCGCACTTACGAACGCTTCGGTGTCGAACCCGGCCGTTATGTGTACGTGACGCTGCATCGGCCGTCCAATGTGGACCAGCCGGACATTTTACGGGGAATCCTCACCGATCTCATGGATCTTTCCCAATCCTTTCCCGTAATCTTTCCCATGCATCCGAGGACACGAAAAAACATGGAAACCTTCGGCATCCGTGTGAATACCGGTGGCCATTTCCAAGTGGTGGACCCGATCGGTTATCACGACAGTCTGTGTCTTGCGGAAAACGCCCGGTTCGTCCTGACGGATTCCGGAGGTCTTCAAGAAGAGACCACCTATTTCCGAACGCCGTGTCTTACCCTGCGGCCCAACACGGAGCGGCCTGTTACGGTCACCGAAGGAAGCAATCGGCTCACGTCACCCGCAACCCTATGGGCGGACATCAAGGATCTTCTGCAAAAGCCCCGACGTTTCGGTCGAGTGCCCGATTTGTGGGATGGCCGAACGGCCGAACGCGTCCTGAACGCCTTGATGCATCACGGCTGAAAGAACCTCAAAGCTTTGGGCTGCCTTGAAAACCGCCTGACAGCCATTGCCCCGAAACGAACCTGAAGGTCAAGACAGAACCCGCCAAACGACAAGCAAAGGCACCATCCGGGTTTTGTCAACGCCGATGACAGAACCTGTCTTTAGACGATAGAGATCTAAACCATGATTCTGATTCGCCCGTACCGACCGTCCGATGCCGCCGCCTGGGACCTTTTTGTCCGCAACCATCCTGACGGAACCCCGTTTCATCTGACCGCATGGAAAAGGGTGGTTTCGGAATCCTTTGGGCACCGGGCCCACTATCTTGTAGCGGAAGAAGCCAACGGATCCGCAAGGCCGCGGCGTGTTGTGGGTGTGCTTCCGCTGTTTTCCATTCGAAGCCCCCTTTTTGGAAACTACATGAGCTCCGTTCCCTTTGCGGAAAAAGGCGGTGCCTTGGTGGAAACGCCGGAAGTGGCCGAGCATCTGATCTCTGAAGCCGCCCGCATGGTACGACTTCAAGGGCTGGATTACCTGGAACTGCGTCATCAGAATCCTCTTGGTGATTTCCCGACAAAACGCCGCTACGTGACCTTTCGAAAGCACATGCATTCTGACCCTGAAAAGAATCTTCAGGCCATTCCTCGTAAATCCCGAAGGATGGTTCGAGTGGGCATCAAGGTGGGGCTGACATCACGCACAGGAAGGGATCTCCTTCCCACTTTTTACAACATCTTGGCTACCAACTTTCACCGCCTCGGCACTCCCATCTTCTCTTACCGCTACTTTCGAAAGCTTGTGGATGCTTTTGCAGAGACTTGCGAAATCCGAATCATTTACACCCGTGAAGGCCTTCCTATCGCAGGGGTTCTGAGCTTCTTCTACAAGGACGCGGTCATGCCTTACTATGCCGGATCCCTTGCCGAATACAGGCATTTGGCTCCCAACGACTTCATGTACTTTGACCTCATGCGCTGGTCGTGCACTCATGGGTACCGCTGGTTCGATTTCGGCCGTAGCAAAATCGACACCGGCTCCTATTCCTTCAAGATCCACTGGGGCTTTGAACCCAAACCTCTTGCTTACCAATACGTGCTCAACCGCATCGAGGATATTCCGGACCTGAGCCCCGCCAACCCCAAGTACCAGCGAAAGATCGAGCTGTGGCGGCGGCTTCCCCATTGGCTTACGCGGCTCGCCGGTCCGCCCATCGCCCGGTATTTGGCGTGATCTCGCGAAATCGTAAATCGTGAAATCGTAAATCGTGAAGTCGTAAATCGTGAAATCGTAAATCGTGAAGTCGTAAATCGTGAAATCGTAAATGGTGAAGAGGGGGAGAGGCTGGCCCATCAAGGAAGTATGACAGAGGAGGCCGGGAACCATAGCTCGAGTGCAAAAGGACCGAGAGATAAGGGTACACGATCACCGCCTTACACCGCCCCCTCAGCCGGCAAACCTACTCCCCACCTCACAACTTCACGACTCACGCCTTCACGATTTACGCCTTCACGCCTTCACGATTTCACGACTCACGATTTACGATTTCACGATTCACGATTCACGATTTCACGATTCACGATTTCACGATTCACGATGAAAATCCTGTACCTTGCCCATCGCATACCGTATCCCCCAAACAAGGGGGACAAAATCCGATCGTACCATCAGGTGCGATACCTGGCCGAACGCCATGAAGTGGACCTGGGCTGCCTGTGCGACGATCCCGAAGACTTGAAGTACGTGGAAACCTTGCGCACCTGGTGTCGTTCGGTGCAGGCGGTCCCTCTGACGCCTTGGAAGGCCCGTTTGAAAAGTTTGCTGCAGCTTGCCGGATCTATGCCCTTGAGTGTTTCCTATTTCTACAGTCATCGGCTTCAGCGCTGGGTGGATGAACGCCTGGAGGGCCAGTTTTACGATGCGGTGCTTTGTTTTTCGTCTTCCATGGCGGAATACCTTTTTTCCAGCCGTCACAAGAAAGCGTTGTGGCCGCCAAACGGAACAGTGCGGAAGATCATGGACTTTTGCGATCTGGATTCAGACAAATGGGCGCAGTACGCGAAGCATTCGTCCGTTCCGTTTCGTTGGGTTTACGATGAGGAATCTCGGCGGCTGTCGGCCTATGAACGAAAAGTCCATGAATCTTTTGACGCTTCCATCTTTATTACGGAAAGGGAAGCCCAGTTGTTTGTTCAAAAAAGCCCGGGAACCGCTCGTCCCTGGATTGTGGGAAACGGGGTGAATCCAGACTTTTTTTGTCCTCTGGATGGAAACGAGGTGAAACCGAGCGGGAAGAAGGGGGAGCCGACCATTCTTTTTGTGGGTGCCATGGACTATCATGCCAATGTGGATGGCGTGCTCTGGTTTGCCAAAACTGTATGGCCCCGAATACGCCAAAGGGTTCCCCAGGCGCGCTTTATTGTTGTGGGAAGCCGGCCGCACCTAAAAATTCGTCGGCTGAGTGATGCCCACGGCATTTATGTGACGGGGTTTGTTCCCGATGTGAGGCCCTATTTACGCAGCGCCGTGTGTGTCGTCGCTCCGTTGCGGCTGGCTCGAGGCGTTCAAAACAAGGTGTTGGAAGCCATGGCGACGGGAAAGGCCGTGGTGGCCACCCTCCAGGCTTTAGAAGGCCTGCAGGCGGTTCCCGACCGGGACATACTCTGCGCCGAGCAAGCCGAAGCTTTTGCCCAAGCTGTGATCGAGGTCGTGGAAAACCCTGAGAAACGCCGACATTTAGAGGGCAATGCCAGAAAGTACGTGCTGAAACAGCATTCGTGGGAACATGAAATGGCCAAACTGGAAAGGATCGTAACGGCACGCAGTCAACCCACATTTCCGTTCTTCCATTCTTAACAACCACAGGAGTTTGAAACTATGCCTCCTCATATCGTTGTTGCAGGTGCTGGTTATTGGGGGAAAAATCTTGTTCGCAATTTTTATGAATTGGGACATCTTTACGCTATCTGCGACAGCAACGACCTCCTTGCTGCCGGTTTTTCCGAAAAATACCCCAATGTTCCCTTCATGACCGACTACGAAGCCGTGCTGACGGATGACGCCGTGCACGGAGTGGTTGTGGCCACGCCGGCCGCCATGCATTACGGGATGGTGAAACGGGCCCTTACGGCGGGAAAACATGTCCTGGTGGAAAAGCCCTTGTCGCTGAGCGTGAAGGAAGGCGAAGAATTGGTGGAGCTCGCCGAAAGGAAAGGTCTTGTCCTCATGGTCGGGCATATTCTTCACTATCATCCGGCTGTCCAAAAACTTAAGGAACTTCTCGACGATGGCTATCTCGGGAAAATACAATACATCTACTCCAATAGGCTGAATATCGGCAAAATCAGAACTGAGGAAAACATTTTATGGAGTTTTGCTCCGCATGATATTTCAACGATGCTCATGCTTCTTGGCGAGCAGCCGGATAAGGTTTTTGCCCATGGAGGAAGTTATCTTCAGGAAAACGTTGCGGACACAACCATCACCTATTTAAATTTTCCCAGCGGAGTGAAAGCGCATATTTTCGTCAGCTGGCTCCATCCCTTCAAAGAGCAAAAATTGGTCGTTGTTGGCGATCGCAGCATGGCCGTTTTTAATGACACGGCCAAAGATAAGCTGGTGATCTATGCCCATGCAATTCAATGGAAAAACAGGGTGCCCATAGCGTCTAGGGCTGAAGGGCAGGTCATTCCCATTGACAGCGCCGAACCCCTAAGAAATGAGTGCCTGCATTTCATTGAATGTATCAAAGAAGGCAAGAAACCCCGAACAGATGGGCAGGAAGGTCTGAGGGTCTTAAGGATCCTTACGGCCTCCCAGGAATCACTCGACAAAGGATGCTGTACCATTTCCCTTCACGGTAGCAAAGATGCTGCCGGGTTCTCCGAGATTCCACAAAAGCTGCTTTATCCTGGGGTTCAGATTCATGAAACGGCCTGCATCGATGAGGATGTATCGATTGGTCCAGGGACTCATATCTGGCATTTTTCGCATATTCTTAAAGGTTCGCGCATAGGAAGAGATTGTCGCATCGGACAGAATGTGGTGATCGGGCCCCGAGTGGTCATAGGCAATGGGTGTAAGATCCAAAACAACGTTTCCGTCTATGAAGGGGTCACCTTAGAGGATAATGTCTTTTGCGGCCCTTCCATGGTGTTCACCAATGTCTTTAACCCTCGCTCGGAAATTGCGAGAATGGCGGAGCTTCGACCGACGTTGGTCAAAAAGGGAGCGACTCTGGGGGCCAACTGCACCATAGTATGCGGCGTAACGATTGGAACGTATGCCTTTGTGGGGGCAGGTGCGGTGGTGACTCGTGATGTCCCCGATTATGCCTTGGTTTTAGGAAACCCGGCCAGACATGCCGGCTGGATGTGCCGTTGCGGCATAAAGATTCAATTTACAGGGGATGAAGGCCGGTGCTCCGTGTGTGGCAGTCGATACCGAAAAGATGGATATGACCATATTCGTCCGTGCTGATCTTTTGACCTTACATAGAGTCCGAGATCCAGGCAGGGTTCACTGGAAAGGAGCAACCTGTGGACAATAAAACAAAAATCGCGTTCGTGGATCTACAGGCCCAGCGCCGAACGTTAGGAGACCGTTTGACCAGGCGCATTGAAGCGGTGTTGGAGCACGGTGGGTTTATTATGGGGCCCGAGGTTGCCGAACTGGAAAATCGGCTTGCCGATTTTGTCGGCGTTCGGCATGCGGTGACCTGTTCAAGCGGGACTGATGCTTTGCTTATGGCTTTGATGGCTTTCGGTATCGGGATCGATGACGCCGTCTTCACGACCCCCTTCACCTTTATTGCCACGGCCGAGGTCATCGCCCTTCTTGGAGCAACACCGGTTTTCGTGGATGTGAACTCCGAGACTTTCAATATGGATCCGGCACAGCTGGAAAGAGCCGTGCATGCTTTGAAGTTCAAGGACGTGTCAGCCTATCCGCTGCCTCTTGGCGCGAAGCGAAAAGATCTTCGGCCTAGGGGCGTCATTCCCGTCGATCTTTTCGGTCTTGCCGCAGATTACGAGGCTCTGAACCGAGTGGCCCAGGACCATGGTCTTTTCGTGCTTGAAGATGCGGCTCAAAGCTTCGGCGCGGTTTATCAAAATGGAAAAAAGTGCTGTGCACTTGCGGAGATTGCCGCAACCAGCTTTTTCCCTGCCAAGCCTTTGGGGTGTTATGGAGACGGAGGGGCCGTTTTTACCGACAACGACAATGTGGCCGAGACTATTTGCTCAATTCGCATACACGGCAAAGGCGCGGATAAATATGACAATGTACGTATCGGCCTGAACGGACGGTTGGATACCCTACAGGCAGCCATTCTTCTGGAAAAACTGGAGATATTTCCCCAAGAACTAGAGCGAAGGCAGGAGATTGCCGAGCGCTACACAGAGCGGTTGAAAGATGTTGTGCAGACTCCTCGTATACCCGAGGGTTATCGGAGCGCGTGGGCGCAGTATACTATCGTTTCCGACCAAAGGTTTGAGATTCAAAAAGCCTTGCAAAATAGAGGCATCCCCAGCGCGGTGTATTATCCGAAACCGCTACATCTTCAAGGAGCCTTTGAATTTCTCGGATACAAGAAAGGGGATTTCCCTGTATCCGAAAGACTTTCCGAAAGCGTCTTAAGTCTTCCCATGCATCCTTATCTTCAAGACGACCAAGTGGATAGCATTTCGGAAACCGTCTGCTCCGTTTTCCACTAAAGAGTGTATCGAATGATCAAGCTTATAAGCATTGTGGGGGCTCGACCCCAATTCATCAAGGCTGGAGCGGTTCGAAGAGCTTTGGATAGTTGGAATCTCAAGGCTCCTTCTCGCCGTCGGATGGAAGAGGTTTTGGTCCACACGGGCCAGCATTATGACCACAATATGTCGACCGTTTTCTTTGAAGAACTGCAACTTCCAAAGCCGGCTTACAATCTCGGTGTCGGGTCAGAGACTCATGGGCGCCAGACGGCCCTTATGATGGAAGGCATCGAAAGGGTTCTCTTGAAGGAAAAGCCTGATCTTGTGCTCGTCTATGGGGATACCAATTCCACCTTGGCAGGCGTTCTTGCCGCTGCCAAACTACAAATTCCTTCGGCTCATGTGGAGGCCGGCCTTCGAAGTTATAATCGTCGGATGCCGGAAGAAATCAATCGTGTTGTAGCAGACGAGCTGAGTCAGATCCTTTTTTGCCCTACCGCGACAGCTGTGGAAAATCTATGTCGAGAGGGTATCGTGGACGATGGCAGGGAATCTGAAAAGGGAAGTAGGGATGCCTTTCAAGTACGTCGCGTTGTTCGTGTTGGTGATGTGATGGCGGATTCCATTTTTTTTCACCAAAAACTTGCCGCCGAAAAGTCTAGGATCATTAAAAGACTAGGGCTGCTTAAGAAGCCTGCTGAGGGAAGATATGTTCTTTTAACGCTGCACAGAGCCGAAAATGTTGACGATCCGCTCAGGTTACGAAATATCTTGGAGGCAATTCGAAAAATCGCTGCATCAGGCTATAGGGTCGTGTTTCCCGTCCACCCTCGAACGCAGAAAAGACTCTACGAATTAGGCTACCCAAAGCTTACAGGGCAGGAAGCGCCTTGGCCGAATATCCAGATCATAGAACCGGTAGCCTATTTGGACATGTTAGCGCTGGAAAAACACGCTTACGTGATCGTGACGGATTCGGGGGGAGTGCAAAAAGAAGCCTTCTTGCTTCGGGTTCCTTGTATTACGGTCCGTGAAGAAACAGAATGGGTGGAAACGGTCGACTGGGGATGGAACAGACTTACAGGAAGCGATCCTCACAAAATTCTGGAAGCTTTTGAATGCCTTCTTGCCCGGACGGGATCCCATGCGCCTTTCCCAGTCCGGACGTTCACAGGGGAAAATGATCCCCATCCCTATGGGACGGGGCGTGCCGCCGAGGAGATCGTCGCTTTCCTTGCTGATTTTCTGTGCCCGGAGGGTGAACATCCATGATCCATGCTAGGGAAGTATGCAAAGCGGTAGGGCGTCCCCTGCCTGTTCTTATGCTTTTGACCAACGCATTGGATCCAGATCCTCGAGTGGAGGGAGAGGCACGGGTACTTCAAGAGGCTGGCCATCAGGTGACCGTCTTGTGCTGGGACAGGGACAGAGCGAGTCCTTCCAAGGAAAACCGTGGGGGGATTTCGGTGGAGAGGATTTACGTGCGTTCCACTCACGGCAGAGGAGCGGCGCAGATTCTATTTTTGGGGCTGTTCTGGCTTTTGGCTTTCTTCAGGGCTCTGCGTATGGATTACAAGGTGGTCCACTGCCACGATTTCGACACGTTACCCTTAGGCTATCTTTTGGCGCGGATCAAAAAAGCGGCCTTGGTTTACGACGCTCACGAAAGCTTTGCGGACATGTTGGTCAACGTGCCCCTCTGGATGAAAAGAAGCATAGCGCGCTTCGAAAACTTCTTTCTGCCTCGAGTGGACTGGCTGCTCACCGTTGGGGAAATCCTCGAAGATTCCTTTCGATCCCGCGGGGCCCAAAAGACAGTGGTTGTGGGCAACTGGAAAAATGCGAAGGACTTTCATTTTGACGATGCATCCCTTTCGCAACAGCGCGAAAAATTGGGCATTCCTCAAGATGCGTTTCTTATTTCCTTTATCGCCCATCTTGGCTATGAGCGTCAGGTTATCCCACTCATTGAAACTGTTAAAACGATGCCGCATGTCTTTCTGATTTTGGGAGGGCGAGGGCCTGTGGAAAAAATCGTGCGGGATGCCGCCGCTCAGTATTCAAATATTCTCTATTTGGGTTTCGTGCCCCCTGCTAAAATTCCTTTGTACACAGCTATGTCCCAAGCGGTTTTTTATGGTTTTGATCCCACAAACGCCAACGCACGTTACAGTGCTCCGAACAAGCTTTTTGAGGCGATGGCAGCCGGCCGAGCCGTCATTTGCGGTGATTTCGGAGAAATCGGACGCCTTGTGAAGAGATATGAGTTAGGTTACGTTGTTCGAGACTATTCGGTCGAGTCTATTCGCGAGGCTGTCATGTATCTAAACGACCCTACAACCCTCGCGCGTATTTTTTCAAATGCTTCCATTGCGGCGGATATCTATAATGGTACGGAAGCCGCCAGGAGGTTGATAGGTATCTACGAAAATATAGGGACAAAAATCCGGAATCAACATCATGGTTTTTTACCAACAAAAGCCACGGGTGCATCCATGTGAAGAAGTGCCTCTCCTAAAACAAAGGAGATCGGTTCAAAACCATCCCCATTACAAACCATTCCCAACCTATTCAATGGAATCTATCGAGTGACGCCAAATGCAGGCAAAGCGTGTAAAGTCGGGCCCCTTTTCAAGGATAGACGACAATGACTGAATCAGAATACGTCAGGGAAATGCTTGACCGGACCTATCGTGCCTGGCCGGCCGAACTGGTGGACAGGGTGCGAGAAACGGTTTTTGCCATAGCGGGGCTTGGGGGTGTGGGGGCCATTACGGCGGAGCTTTTGGCCCGCTGGGGAGTCAAGCGATTTCGACTTCTGGACATGGACCGTTATGAACCGTCGAACCTGAACCGCCAGATTTTTGCGACGTCCAAGACGCTGGGTCGCTGGAAGGTGGACGTGGCGGCAGAGCGCATCCTTGAGATCAATCCTTACGCAGAAATTGAACTGAAGATTCGAGAGCGGGTGAACAACGAGAACGTCCGGGCTTTCATTCAGGGGGCGGGAATGGTGGTTCAGAACGCGGATTACCCTTCCGCAAAACTCTTTTATCTGACGGCCCGAGAACACAAGGTGCCGCTGGTGAACGGTTATGCCACTGTAACCGGTGGGCGGGTTCAGGCCTTTGACTATCGCCGTTCTCCCTGTAAGAATTCCTTGGATGACCTCTGGCAGCGGTTCAAATTCGGAAAAGAAAAGCCTCTGGAGAACCGTGATCCCCAAGAGATCGAAGCTTTCGACCAGGCCCACGTGCATCGCACGGCACCGTCTCTCAACTTCGTCACCAACATGGTCGGATGCCTCATTGTCGCCGAAGCGGTGAAGCTTCTTACAGGTAAAGGACGTGTCGCTCATTACCCCCATTACATCAGCTTTGATGTTTTTGAAGGGAGCTACTCGCTTCGTAACGAGGTTTCACCAACCAACTCACATGTGCTGGGGCGCATCCTCCAGGTGCTCAGTGCGCGACTGGTAACAAGAAAAAGGAGCAAGGAGGACCTGCCATGAAACGCTTTTTGTTCTCGATCTTCATTATTGCGCTTTCATTTTGGATGGTCGAACCCTGCGCGAATGCTCAATCAAAGCAGCTTCATCCTCGCAATGCCCAGCTTATCAAGATGGGGTTGATTCCACCCATGAAGTACTTCCCGGAAGTTCCACGGGTCACCGCGTCTGAGGCGCTAGCGCTGTATTATGGGGGAAAAGCCGTGTTTGTCGCCATAGGTCATGATTCACCGCGCTTGCTGAAAGGATACCTGTTGAAAGATTATTTGGCATTTGACCCGGCCCGGTTAAGAAGTTTTAAGAGAACACCGCTGGTTCTCTACTGTGGGTGAGGCTGGGACGCAGGCGAAAGCGCCCGGGTGGCGGGAATGTGGAGATCCAAGGGTTTTAACGCTGTGGCCGTGGCCGGAGGATGGCACGAGATGGCGCGTAAAGGCTTCGAATTTGCTCCTCCGGAACTGCAGAACATGATGCTGCTCAAGTAGGAACGTGAATGAGTGCCTCGGGCACCCTCAATCTTTCGCGGTGCATGAGGTCAATTGTTCATGTTTGAAAGGGAGTGAGTGGCAATGACGGAACGAAGAGCTTCAAGATTTTACCTGAGAGTGGTGCAGTTCGTGCTGTTTGTCACGGTGACCTTTGCCATTGGTTACCTGGTTTACTATTTTCCAAATACGCCGCCGCTTCTTCGACATTTTGCCGTGAAGCACCGCATCCCACTGGGTGATAAAGAGGCAAAGAAACCCGATGAGCGTTTCTTGACCTGGTTCAACAGAGACCCGGAGCGGATGATTCCCCAAGAGCCCAACGTGATTGTTTCCCCTGCGGACGGCTTTGTCGCCGCGGTCGGACCCCGTGACGGAAAGCAGCACATCCTCATTGAGATGCGCTACACCGATGTGCATCTCCAACGGGTGCCCTTGGACGGCTTGGTCGTCGCCGTGGAAGGGGAGGGGAAGCCCCTGCCGAAGGGGATGACGATTGGCGACTATACCTTGGAAAAATTGGCCCCTTATCAGAAATGGACGGTTTTGAGAACGGAAATCGGGGATGTGGTCGTCCGGCAGATCACAAGCCTTTTTGCAAACCGAATCGAAGTTTTCGTCAAGGAAGGGGATCAGGTAAAGCGCGGACAAAGGCTCGGAAGGGTTTTAGCGGGAAGCAACGTTGTCATCGAGCTGCCTGTAAACGTTCACGTCTTGGTCAAGACCGGGCAGGATGTGGTGGGCGGGGAAACCGTCATCGCGCGGTGTTGATAGGAGTCTCTTATGTTACGTTGGAAATTTGGGCGTGCCCTGCTTTGGTGTTGCGTCACGATTCTGGTGATGCCCGTCCTCTTGCTGTCGGCGTGGTATTTAATTAATTGATATTCCGTACATCCATGGTGGAAACGTCGTTCTATTTCGTATAATGGCCGCACTGTATTGGGCGGTGGCCTGTTTTTTTATTTGGGGATTTGAATTGAAAAACGACAAATAACGTACTTGCCCGTCATAATATGTCCTAGTGATTTACGTTGGTCGTGGATGACATGAGACGAAACCACAAGGGGTTGCATTTGCGCCCCGAGAGTTTGCGGAGACCTTGCTCTTACGCTGGGCTGCAGATGGTATGAGCTGGCAAAAGGATTTTATCAAAGGATCCACATGGGTCCTCGTAACCTCCAACGGCCTCAGAATTCTCTCCCTTGCCAATACCTTGGTTTTGGCCCGGCTGCTGCTGCCTTCCGATTTCGGAATTATGGCCATGGCCACGGCTGCGGTTGCGTTTATTGAAATGCTGGCAGACTTTGGCCTGAATGTGTATCTAGTCCAGAAAAAAGATCTCTCCAGGGAGGATTTGAATTCCGCATGGACGTTGCAAGTCATCGTTGGACTTGGAGTGGCGATTGTTCTTTATGCAGCGATACCCTATATAACACATTTCTATCATGAACCACGCTTAGGGGATGTCCTACGAGTCCTGGCGGCTGTCAGGGCTATCAGTGGATTTCGCAATATGGGAGTTGTGTTTTTTCAGAAACATTTCCTTTTTCACCGCGAGTTTCTGCTCAGAGTTCCCGTTAAGCTCATGGGAATTGTTATTTCTATCTATCTTGCTTTTGTGTTGCGGAATTATTGGGCCCTTGTCTGGGGCCTTGCGATACAGCAAGTGATGGAAACGTTTTTGAGTTATGTGTTGAGCTCGTACCGTCCGTGGTTTACCGTAAAAGGCATGAACTCGTTGATTCACTTTTCTAAGTGGGTGTATCTTAATACCACCATTGCCTTTTTGATGCAGAGAGGTTCCGATATTATTCTTGGCAAGTTGCTTGGTGTTCGAGCGGTAGGCATTTACTCGGTGAGCTTTTCTTTAGCGACTTTACCGACGACCGAAATCGCTGATCCCATTTCTCGGGTTACTTATCCTTCTTTCGTGAGGCTTCGACAGAACCTTTCGGAGCTTAAGACAGCTTATTTGAAGGTTGCGAAAGTGATAGCCTTCGTGACCATTCCACTTGGGGTTTGGGTTGGGTCCAATGCCGAGATGTTGGTTCCTTTTTTGTTAGGGTCAAAGTGGATCGATGCGATTCCGGTGATTGGCATTTTGTGCTTGGCTGCTACTGTCAAGACGCAACAAAGCAATGTCGGATCGCTCTTTTTGGCATTGGGGGAACCTTGGACCGTGAGCAAGGTGGGTGGGCTGAGAATCGCTCTCCTAATCCCTTTGCTAAGTGCGTTTGCGCTGCAATACGGACTCGTGGGCGCGGCCTGGTCTGTGCTTCTGGTTGAAGGGCTCATCGTCCCATTAGTGCTTTATCTAGTGGTTAGAAGACTGAGCATTCCTCCCATGGATATTCTCAAATGTTTTGCCCGCCCCGTAATGAGTTCAACGCTCATGTGGGCTGTCATGGCGGCGCTAAAGGCCTACACGACATTTCTTCCTCTCGACGCAAGTCTTGGACCCATTGTCTTCAGCGGTCTGTTAGGGAGTATTTTTTACTTTGCAACAACATTGAGTCTATGGGCTGCATCCCAAGGGGATGACTGGTCTCCTGAACAATGGATAATTGACATTGTGAGATCACCAAAACGCCTGAAAATAAGATAAAGCTCCGGAGAAAAATCTCCCGGTCCAAGAGGGACTTCTTTTTGAAGAACAGTCTATAGGGAGCCGAAGGTGTCATGACTTTGAAAAACACGCCTGCCCAAGCCCAAGACATAGTAATGGTCGTCGGTATGCCTCGCAGCGGCACAACGTGGATAGCCAAAATGTTGGACGCTTCGCCCGAAACGCTTTACCTGCATGAACCGGATGCCGGGGGGTTGTCCCGAAAGTTGCCTATTTTCATTGAAAGGAACGACATTTCCAATGATTTCTTAAAGATGATCCATGATTTCTATGAAAACCTTCCATATCAGGCCCCTCTCAGGTGTTTTGTTCGTCTTCCTCTTTTTCAAAAGGCATTTTATCGTCCGCTGGATTGGCTCAAAATAAAGATGTCAAGTTATGCCGAAAAGATTCATCCAAAGTGTGGGCAGGTGGTTAAATATGAGCATCTGGGAATTCATCCAAAGCCGTTCGGTCTTGTGCTCAAGTCGGTGGAATCGTTCGGTCGTATTCCTGTTCTTTTACGTGAGCCACGAGTGCGTGGTTTTGTCTATATCATGAGGCATCCAGGCGCTGTGTATTATTCCGTCACAAAAGGTGAAAAGGCTGGAAAGTTTAAAGACAATAAGCCTGTGACAGTCAGTTGGGATCGTTTGCGAAACCTGGAAAAATGTGAAGCCGCTAAAGATTATGATATAAGTTTTGAAAAACTGTTGAAAATGGGTGAGGCGTCACGTTTTGCATACTGGTGGGTTATTTCGAATGAGAAGGCTTTACGCGACCTGGAATCTCACCGCAATGTCGAAATAGTCATTTATGAAAATGTCTGTGAGGATCCTCTCGGGGAAGCTCGAAAAATATATGATCGCATGAATTTAAGATGGTCGCCAGAGATCGAGAAAAGAATTATGGGCATGTCTAAACGACATGACAATAGATATTATAGTGTCATGAAAATGGCGTCAGTGACGAAGACCGCCTGGAAAGATAGATTAAACGATCGGGACAGAATGCAGATCGAAGCCGTTTTGAGTCGATCACCACTTCATAAATATTGGGCTAGTGCGTAGGGACAGAGGAGTTTCACGGTGTTACCAAACGTGGTCATTTTTACGACTGGCAGTTCCGGAAGCTCTGTTCTCGCTGGAATATTAGCGCGGCAGGGGTTCTGGGTGGGGCACGATACGGCGCGCTTGGAGTTCAATACGTTTGAAAACGCCGATCTTGTTAAATTCAACATAAGGATTCTCAATCTTTCAGGCCATCAACACAGGGACGCAAACGACCTTCCTCCGCCAAGTATTTATAAGATAGCACAATTAGCCGCAACGGTTGATCCGGCGCCTTATGTTCTCTTTACGGAAGAATGCGAACGACACCGGCCCTGGCTCTGGAAAGATCCTCGCTTGGCGTTTACCGTTCACTTTTGGAAACAATTTGCATCCTTCAATGATGTTCGCTTCCTTGTGATGTTAAGAGAGTTTCGGCAGGCTTATGCGGGGATGATCCTGAAAAGAAAAGTCTATATGCACCCCTTGGAGTACAGACGAATTCTTCAAAATTACGAGGCGAGTTACAGAACTTTTCTCGAAACGCAGGCCCAGGATCGTGTTCTCTATTTGACCTTTGAGGATCTCATTCTTGAGCCTACGAAGTGCATTTCAAAAATCAACCGGTTCCTTGGAACTTCATTGTCCGTAAAAGATGTGACAGCCGTGTACAGGGGAGCCCTTTGCCGCAAGAGGTATGGCCGCCTCGATTATCTACAAGCGGTTATGAGGTATTACATAAAAAAATACCTATTTCGGGATGTGATAAAATTCCCGCGGTCAGAATCCGAAAGGTCGGCTGAAAGGTTATAAAGGTGCCTTTAACGACACTCATTTACCTGATCGTTTCCATCGGAGCTGGAATTTTAAGCGTCGTATGGCATCCGGAATGGGGTGTTTACGGTTACCTGGTGAGCTATAACATAACACCGCGCAGACAATGGTGGGGAGCTTATCTTCCGGACATCGTGAATCGTTACGCCCTTTTTTTTAGTGTGTGCACCGGGGCCGGGCTCATTCTTCGGTGGCAGAAAATAGGGGCGCGTTGGGAATTGTTGCGAATCGAGAAAATATACTTTATGTACTTAGTGTTCCTCTGGGTTTCGGTGGTGACAGGTCTTACCTTTCTTGTCGATGAAAATCTTATAAAGATGTCTAAAGTGGGTATCATGATGTTCATGGCGACTCGCATTATTCAAACACGAAAATTGTTTGAACGAATGGTGTTGACGCTTATGGGTTCCGCCCTGTACCTATCTTTTGCTTTGCATACGGGGGCTGGGGGTTATGTAGGATCCCGGTTTGACAGGGGGTTTGGAGGATCCGACTTTGCCGAGAGTAATTTTCTTGCGGCGCATTTCGCGTGGCTTCTTCCTTTTGTTGGAATAACGTTCCTTATGGGAGGGTGGAAGAAAAAACTTTTTGCGATCATTGCGGCTGGGTTTATGGTGAATTCCATCATTCTCACGCGATCCAGAGGGGCTTTTTTAGCATTGTTACTCGGCGGTGTGTGGACGATATTTTGTTTGCCAAGGGTGAAGAGGCATAGGAAAAAGATCCTAATCGGTCTGGTTGCCGGGTTGTTAGGGGCCGTAATGCTCACAGATGCCGCTTTTTGGGAGAGGATGGAAACCATTAAGGCGGACCAAGAGGAGCGGGATCTTTCGGCGCAGAGCCGACTGGCTGTATGGCAGGTCGCCGTGAGAATGTCCTTGGATTACCCAATGGGTGTAGGTATCGGGCAGTTCTTCAACTATGTTGGGCATTACAATCCAGCGCTGGAGGGAAAAGATACCCACAACACCTATCTAAGGTGCCTGACGGAAACGGGATTTTTGGGGCTCTTGGGGTTGGTTCTTTTGATCATAAATTCTTTTCGAACCATTAGAGAGCTTGAAAAGGATGCAGATTCCCTCGACGATGCTGAGAGGACCGTCTATCATCTTTACTCTTTGGCGTCTCGTATCGCTCTGGTGAATTATTTAGCGGCCGCATTTTTTATTTCATCAACCTATGTTGAAGAATTTTACTGGTTATTGCTCCTTCCGGCGTTTTTAACAAGATCTCTACGCAATGAGAGAAGTAGGACCGTTCAGCCAACCACAGGGTAGGCACAGTTCCGGGGGACCCGGTATGATTAAAGTATGCCTTGTGGCACCGTTTGTGCCCCCTTATGGGGGTATGGCTCTTCAAGCCCAGAAACTTTTGAAAGTTGTTTCCTGCTATGGATACGAGATTGTGCCGGTAAGAGTCAATCGGCCCCCGGGGAAGACAAGTTTTTTGGACCGTGTGCCAATGGTCCGTACGCTTTCAAATACAGTGCGGTTTTTCCGTGAGCTGGTTCCGAGCCTTGCCGGTAGTGATGTGGTTGTTGTGTTCAGTAGTTTTTTTAATTACTTTTTCTGGGTTACGTTACCGACGATACTGGTGGCCCATGGCCTTGGCAAGGGGGTCATCTTGAGCGCCCGAGGGGGAGGTGCCGGCGCCTTTTGCCGACGTTACAAGTATGTTCTTAGGCCGGTGATGCAAAAAGTTGATCTCGTGACGGCCCCGTCCCCCTTTCTTGCTAAAGTGTTTGAAGCGGAATTCGGTCTAGAAACGGCAATTGTTCCAACCGTTGTGGACACGCAGCGTTTTTCCTTCCGTCCAAGGTTTCCTTTGCAACCGAAGATCTTGGCAGCGCGTCACCTTGAGGTCATTTATGGGGTGGATGTGATCTTGAAAGCGTTCAAAAACATTCGTGACGTTTATCCCAAGGCTTCACTAACCATTGCTGGGGATGGTTCCCAAGCGAACACATTAAAAACCCAGGCAAAGAATTTAGGCCTCGAACAGTCGGTCAACTTTTTGGGATCGGTTCCTCACGAAAGAATGCCGGATGCATACAATGCTCATGACATCTTTGTTAATGCTTCCAGAGTTGACAATCTGCCTAATGCCATTCTGGAGGCGTTTGCTTCAGGTTTACCGGTGGTTTCAACCAAGGCAGGCGGTATTCCTTATTTAGTCGAGGACGGCCGGACGGGTGTTCTTGTGGATGTGGACGATTGGGAAGGTTTGGCTCGCGGGGTCTTGTATCTTTTAGGGTTTCCCGAGAAGGCTTACCGAATGGCTTCCAATGCTCGAACAGAGGCCGAAAAGCATGCAGAGGATGAGGTGATGTCGCATTTTGTGGAAAGTATTGAAAGAGCACTGGCCAAAAAAGGACGAAAACTCAGATTGAGCACTCAAACGGCTGGAAGTGTATCTGAGAGCTCGCAATAGCAAGGTTTAATGGCACCTGGAGGTTGGGACGAGGCGGCGCCTCGCCCCTACAGACCGCAAATCGGGTCTTTTTTTGAGGGGGTGGGTTCTGATCCACTCCTTTTGCAGGCGGGACGCCCCCGTTCCCATGAACAAATGTGTTGTTGGGCAGCCCCCTGGAGGGAGAGAAAAGAAAAATGTGTTTTTACAAATGGCTGATCCTTATCAGTATGGCGTTATGGCTGAGGGGGACGGGTTTCGTTTGGGCGTTAAATGTTCCATTGACGGTGACCAATCCGTCTCATGATTTGGAGCGGATCTGCGAGCCTGTCTCGAGCGGCGTACCCATTCCGGAAAAAGCTCAGATAAAAAACGTGGAAACGCTTGGGTTGCGCACGGACCAGGGGCGTGTGGTGCCGGCTCAGTTTAAAGTCCTTGCCCGATGGCATGGAACTCCAGAAGATCCGTCAAAGCCCATAAGGTGGGTTTTGGTGGATTTCCAGGCCGATGTTCCCGCGGGTGGAAAAACGACGTACTTTTTGGTCGATGAACCGCCGGCAATTCCAGGAGAAAATCAGATTCGGGTGGAGACTTTAGAGAGCTTTATAAGTGTAGATACGGGGCCTGCAAAGTTTACCATCGACCGGAAAGTGTTCAATTTTTTCGACACGGTAACCCTCAAAGACGCGGACCTTGGGCGAACTGTAAGGGTTCTGGAGCAAATGGGCATGGGAGGTTTGCAACTTAGAGACGCTCATGGAAAACTTTTTGATTCTGTATCGCAACCGCCTGAGACCATTGAAATCGAAGAAAAGGGTCCTTTAAAGACTGTTGTTCGGGTACGAGGAGTCTTTAGTTCGCCGTCGGGAGACTATTTCGCACCCCCAGTACATAACTCTCCTGAGTACCCACGATTCGATCAACCGTATGACAAATCCTACGTGTACTACGATTGCCGTATGCATTTTTATGCTGGAAAGTCTTTTGTTCGCATTATTTTAACGATTGAAAATAATGGCGCCAACGGCCGAACAAACCCCGAACAGTCCTATGCTCCGATTCAGGCTGTGGTTTTCGACCAATTGGAAGCTGTTTTTCGTCGGCCAAATGCAAGAAAATTCGACTTTTGGACGGAAGGCTTTCACGAACAGCTTCAGGCTGGAGGAAGCGTTTGGGTTTTTCAAGACTGGCGAGAAAATCTAGAAAATCCTGCCAAGGGAACGTTAGAGCCCACATTTGCGCAGGGTCCCTACTATGAGGTACATCGTAACGGCGTGGTTGTTGACACGGGTGCCAGGCATTCGGGTTGGGTCCATGTTGCAGATTCTAGAGGAACGACCCTTGGTTTGAGTGTTCTTCATTTTTGGCAAAATTTTCCCAAAAAGATTCAAGTTTCTGATCATGAAGTGCGTCTCGGGTTATGGCCCCTGGAAGGATACTACCCCCATTGCCGCAGTGAAGATTTTCCAGACCCGAAGTTCGATCTTTATTGCCGTCAAGCCGGCCGCACTCCCAATCTTTACCTCTTGGACGGGGGAAGACACAAAACCCATGAGTTCATCCTGAGTTTCTGCCTGAAGAGTCCCCCTCAAACCACGGAAATACTGGCTTTAATCTTACGAAAGCCGCTCATGGCTCTTGCACCTGCGTCTTGGTATGCTGAGACCAAAGCCCTAGGGCTTCTCGGCTTCGAGGCCATCGAGCATCATGACGAACAAATTCGAGAAGCCATGAAGCGATTTGACCGTCTACAAAGGGCACTTGTGGACGCGAACGCCTCAGACAATGGCTGGACCATCGATGCGCTGCGTACCTCTTCAAAACCTCATTGGAATTACAGTTTCCAGAACCGCTTTTTCGGCTGGATGCATTTCGGCGATTTGCTTTGGTCGGGTCAGGCTCCCAGTGCCTTGCATTATGATTGGTGTCTGGGCATGACCCTGAATTACGTTAGAACCGGTTTGCGAGGCTTTTTCGATGCAGCTCGAGAGATGTGCCGTCACCGGTATGACATTGATCAGTATCACGGGGAGCGCACGGATACACAGGGAAATCATAAGTGGATCAACCACATGGCTTTTTACGAAACGGACGCTCATGCGGATCCCACCATATCTTCTTACATGCCTTCCAGGGTGGCGGGACCTAGTCATACATGGAACGGTGGTCTGCTGATCTGGTACCTTCTCACCGGTGATCGAAAAGCCTTGGAAGCCGCTGAGGAAGTAGGACAAGCCGCCTGGAACCATTATGGTCCTGGTGGGCTGAAAGACGCAACCAAACAAAATTGCGCGGCAGAGGAAACCCGGGCGGAAACCTGGCCCATGCTGAACCTCATCCACCTCTATCGTGTCACCGGAGATTCCAACCATTTGCAACTTGCCTACAACATCGCCAAAAACAGAGTTCTGTACCGCGAGCAAAAGGCAGGGTCCCAAGGGTATTTTGGTATGGGAAACAATTGCGATGCCATTATCACCGGGCAGCAGTATAACACCATGTATTCTTATGCTCTGGATCCCATCATTCAGGTTCACTACGAAACGCAAGATGAGGAACTAGGGAAACTCATTCTGAGAATGGCCGATTTTATGAAAGATAAATACCTTTTTGGGGGCGATACGAATGCCGATGGACTCTATCGTCCTTTGCAGTCTTTGTACGTTTGGGACGAGCAAGATCCCGACGGAAGCAAAAGCGGGAAAAAGGGGGAGGTGGTCAAAGACACGTTTAATGGAGATTTCTTTGCCTATGCGTATAAATTAACAGGAAATCCTGAATATCTAAAGTGGGCACGAATGAGCTTCAGGGACACAGCCTTTTATTACACCGTTCAGGGCAGTACCTACATAAATCCAGCCTATCGCGCTAAGATCAGCTTTATTGATGAAATGTTTGCGGGGACTGAATCGAAAGTTCACGGCTGGTTGGGTCGTACGAATCAGGTTTACCTCAATCTAGAGGCTGCAGGTTCAGGTGGACCCTGAGACAGTGGCAATTTATGAATAAGGTCAATGTGTTTTTGACGGTGGATGTGGAATGCAGTATCGGCGGTGCCTTTGCTGATAGATCTTTATCACCGGTGGGAGGGGACAAGAGAATCTTCGGCCGTTTTGGCGGGCGGGAATACGGTATTGGACTGATCATGGATATCGCGGAGCAATACGGGTTACCCGTTACCTTTTTTGTGGAGACGTTCCAGGAGCACTATTTTGGTTCCCAATACACCCAAGAGGTGGTGGAAGCCGTTCTCAGGCGTCATCACGACATTCAGCTTCATCTTCATCCCAACTACCTAAATTTTGGATTGAAGCGGCCACAGGATTTGAAGTTTTCTGATCTTTGCGGAAAATATTCTTTCGCAGAACAAGTTGAAATCATTGATAGGGCCGCTCGAAAGCTCGTGGCTGCCGGGGCTCCGAAACCCGTCGCTTTTCGAGCAGGCTGCTTCGGAGCGGACATGAACACTCTCAAGGCGTTGAAAGTCAATGGGTTTCGGATCGACAGCTCCTACAATCAAGCTTACCTGGGTGTCACCTGTAGGCTTCCGGATCGGCAGTTAAACGATGCGGCGCCGTGGGAGGGGATTTTTGAATTTCCCATAACGCACTTTTTTGAACGTTCCGGGGTACGCCCTTCTCGATACATGCCTCTGGATATCAACGGGGTCAGTTTCCAGGAAATGCGCTTTGTCTTGAATGCCGCGAGGTCGGGGAATGGACCGAGGAACATCGTGATTATTTTACATTCCTTTAGCTTTATTAAGCCCTATGATGTTCAATATGAAAAGGTGCGGATTCGTAAGAACGTGATCAGCCGGTATAGGAAGTTATGTCAATTCTTAGGCCGGAACAGTTCCAGCTTTCGTGTGAGAACCTTCAGGGACATGGTTCTAGAAGACTCCTTGCAAGAGGCTGCCAAAAATGCGCATCACGTCTGGCCCAAGGCGGCCCCTCACATCACATGGGTGCGGTTGGCGGAACAGGCGATGGATCGTTTGCTGTAGCGGGAGAGCTTGGTGGTTGAAAGACGTTTTAGGACGGATTAGATTGCCCACGTCAAAAGCAGTTCATGTGATGCATGTTTTGGGAAACTTGGGTGTCGGGGGAGCTGAAACCGGCGTCCTTCGGCTCATCCAGGGTTTAAAGAGTGAAGTCTTGCGGCAATCCATCACCATCGTGGGCTCGGATCAAAGCCTTCTTAGGGCAACCGAAATGGAGATTCCATGCTATTCGCTTGCCATTGAGGGCCGAAGCTACAAAGCCTTTTGGCGGATGTTTAAGCTTTTTCGTAGCCATGGGGTGCATCTGGTGCATGTAAACAATCTTGCCCCTTGGCCTGATGCTCTTCTGGCGTCCAAACTGGCCGGCTGCCCGTGCATCGAAACCTTTCATGGGGTTGAAGATAGCAAGCTTTCCTTTTCATTCACAAAGAAACTTCTGTACAGAACGGCAGGGATTCTCAGCACGAAAGTCACGGCCGTTTCCCATGAAGCTTCCGAACTGCTGGTGTCCCTGACGGGAATGAGACGCTCGCGTGTTCAAATCATTCCAAACGGCGTAGACACCGGGCGTTTCGCCCCAGCGCAATCCCCGGAAGACAAAAAGCGACTGCGACAAGATAAGGGGCTTCCGGTAAACGGGCTTCTTGTAGGATGTGTGGCGGCTCTGCGCCCCGTAAAAAATCATTCAGGCTTACTGAAGGCTTTTGAGCGGGCCTGTCGAAAATCTATGAGCCGCCCTTACCTCGTCCTGGTTGGTGACGGCCCTCTTTTTCACGACCTGAAAAAGCTAGCGGGTGATTTGGAAGTTTCTGATAGGGTGCTTTTTCTGGGAAAACGAAACGATGTGCACGATCTGCTGCGCTGCCTTGACCTGTTCGTGCTTAACAGTCATACCGAAGGTCTCAGTTACGCGATGCTCGAAGCCATGGCATGCGGGTTGCCTGTGGTGGCAACGGCGGTCGGAGCAGCCGTGCGTCTCATCGGCAACGCTCGTCAAGGGTTTTTGATTCCAGAGGGTGATACGGAGGCCTTAGCACAGGTTCTCTCAAAACTCTTTGATAATCCCGATGCTTTACAAAAAATGGGTCTTGAGGCCAGAAACACCGTCCAATCCCAATACGGGATTGAAAGGATGCTGGAAAGCTATCGAGTCCTTTACCAGGAAATCCTTTCGCGGCGTTAGTGCCTTCTCTGTCTGATCATAACCGGGGCTCAAAAAAGGAGCCTTCATTGCGTCCGGTGATTCTTGGGACATGGAGTCCGCCGGTGCTTGCATGCGTCAGGAGTTGGGGACGCAGGGGCTTGCCGGTAGGGCTGATCGTCGTGCAACGGAAGGGGGAGGTGCCCCCGGTTTCGCGCTACGTCGCGGCCTGGCGACGACTGGATCCGGGGCGGCTTTGTACACCGCAAGGCTTAAGGCTTATCAAGGATTTCCTCGAGGATTTTCAGGCAGACGGTCTGACCTGCATTGACGAATCCGTGGGTCTGTGGCTTGGGGAGGAAAATAGGCGAGAGCCCCTGCCTGCGACCCTTTGGTTTCCCGATCCCATGCGCCTTCGCCGGGTTCTCGATAAGGGTCTTCAGATTGAGGCCGCGCGGCGAAGCGGGCTTTCACTTCTTCCTACCGTGACCATCGACCCGCCAGGGGCTCAAGTGCCTTTTGTGCCTCAGGAACTCTATCCTTTATGTCTTCGGCCCGCCGCAGGGGGTGTGGAACCGCCTTTCAAGGTCAAAATGGTGCCGAATCAGAAAGCCTTGGAACAGTTTGTTTCAAGTTTGAAACACGTATCGAAACCTCTCATCGCACAACCTTACCGGAATCTGCCAAACCTGGTGGTCCATGGAGCCCGCTCCGTCGAGGGGGAGATCATGGGTTTGCAGGGCTTTCTAGTTTCCAGAAAATTCGAAGGGGTTACGCTGGTCATCGAGCCTATAAGCCTGCCGCGCAGGTTGGAAGCCGGATGTCGGGCCTTCTTGAAAAATCTGGACATGGTGGGACCGTTCCATTTCGAGTTCTTGTGGGAAGCGGGGAAAGAGACGGCTTGGTTTCTCGAAATCAACAATCGCCTTGGAGGCACCACGGCCAAAGTGCTTGCCTGCGGCTACGATGAGCCGGCTTATCTGCTTCGAGCCTTCGACGTGAACGTTCCCGACCTTTACGGAAACGGGGCGAGACTTCGAGGAACGGCTTCAAGCCGCCAGGCCCTGTTAAAATACCTGGCTTTCACGGTCACGGGGCGTCTTACGGCTTTGGACTATCCCGTAGAATCCACAGTGCGGCGTATCGGCCAAATGCTTTGGAACTTTGTTGTATGCCGTGACGATGTGGCGGCGGCTGATGATCTAAAGGGCAGTGTGAACCTTTATTGGGCCAACGTGCATGGAAAAATAAGATCGTTTCTTTCTCGTTAACCCCCCCGGCTTTCCACCTGCTAAAGTGAAACGACCCTTACCTTTTGCCGATCCGAGCTGGCGGACAGGCTTTCACGGGTCGATTGCGAAAAGACAGAAAGGACTTTGAAAAACATTGTGCGGCATTTGCGGTATTTTTCATCGTGATGGAAAACCTGTAGCGCTTTCAATCCTTCGGCGCATGAACGAAAGCCTTCGGCATCGCGGGCCCGATGGAGAAGGCTATTACTCAAACAGCGACCCACCTTTTTCGCTCCATGAGGGCCGATCATCCTTCCACGGGAAATCGCCCTTGGATTCATGCTTGCCGCCACTTTCCGGCAACGTGGGGCTGGCACACCGGCGTCTGGCCATCATCGATCTCAGCACGGGGGATCAGCCCCTGAGCAACGAAGACGGCTCGGTGTGGGTGGTCTTCAACGGGGAAATTTACAACTTTCAGGAATTGCGCGAGGAGCTTCAAAGCCGCGGGCATCGGTTTCGAACCCGTTCGGATACGGAAGTCATTGTGCACGGCTGGGAGGAATGGGGAGAAGCGGCCGCGGAAAAGTTTCGAGGTATGTTCGCCATCGGCCTTTGGGATGAAAAGCGGCGTCTGCTTTGGCTTGCTCGAGACCGCCTGGGCAAGAAACCGTTGTACTATGCCGTGGACTCAAACCGATTGGTTTTTGCCTCGGAACTCAAAGCCATTCGAACCCTTAACGAAATTCCTTTCGAATTGGACCCCGCTGCCCTGGATGCGTACCTGAGTTTCGGCTATGTGCCGTCCCCCATGTCCATTTTCAAACAGGTGCGAAAACTGGAGCCGGCGCAGTGGGCTGTTTGCACAAAAGACGATTTCAAGGTTCAACCCTACTGGCACTTGAAAATGGACGACGCTGTAACGGACCGTTCTGAAGAAGACCTGGTCGAGGAACTTACCGAGCGCTTCGATGAAGCGGTCCGGCTTCGGCTTATCAGTGATGTGCCCCTTGGAGCCTTCTTGAGCGGCGGGGTGGATTCCAGCGCCGTGGTGGCTTCCATGGCCCTTCAGCAGCCTCAGGCCCGTGTCAAGACCACTTCCATCGGCTTTTCGGAACGCCGTTATGACGAGTTGGCCTTCGCTCGCCTTGTGGCCCGACGCTACGGGACGGAGCACCGGGAATTTGTGGTGTCTCCAGACGCTCTCGAGGTGCTTCCACGCATCGTCTGGCACTTGGATGAACCTTTTGCTGATGCGTCCGCCATTCCTACCTGGTACGTTTCTCAAATGGCGCGCCGAGAAGTCACCGTGGCCCTTTCAGGAGATGGGGGCGACGAAACCTTTGCGGGTTATACGCAGCGCTACAGCATGTGCCGGCTGGAAGATCGACTTCGAAGGCTGCTTCCCTCATGGAGCCGCACTGCTGTCTTGGGCCCGCTCAGCCGTCTGTACCCGAGGCTCGACGCATGGCCCAGGCCTTTCCGTTTGAAAAAGTTTTTTACCAACTTGGCGCAATCCTTTGAGGAAGCCTTTTGCCGGGATATGGCCTTTTATTTCAAATCCGAAGAAAAGCGGGCGCTCTATCTTCCGGAATTTCAAAAGCTTGTGGGACCACATCGGGCGGAAGAGACACTTCTTCGGCACTTTAAGGACTGTCAAAGTGCGGATCCCGTCACCCGAGCTCAGTATGTGGACATGAAGACCTATCTTCCGGAAGACATTCTGGTGAAGGTGGATCGCATGAGTATGGCCCATTCCCTGGAAGTGAGAGCTCCTCTTCTGGATCACAAGATCGTGGAATGGGTGGGCAGGCTGTCCAGCCGCTACAAGCTTAAAGGCACCGAGTCCAAGGCCATTTTCAAGACAATGAACAAAGCTCGATTGCCCGCGGATGTCCTCTATCGAAAGAAGCACGGCTTTGTCGTACCGCTTGCCCAATGGCTTCGGGGTGAACTTCGAGGGCTGGTGGAAGAGACCCTTTTCTCAAAGGGCTCTGCCGTGAACGACTATTTTCGGCGCCAAACCGTTCAGTTTCTGTGGAAGGCGCATGAAAGCGGTCGTTTCGACAACGCGACTCCGCTTTGGGGCCTCATGATGTTTGCTTTATGGCAGCGAACCTGGGCGTGAGTCGGGAAAGGAGATGGCTTCATGCATTCGGGTTTGGTCAAGAACGTGATTTTTCCGTTCCATGAGCGGCTGGTGGGCCGTCGAACCTTCGAGTTTCTGCGGCGACTGGAAAAGGAACAATGGGCCTCACCGGAAGAGCTCAAACGCATGCGGTTAGAAAAACTGCAGGCTCTCCTCATGCATGCCCAGAAAAGTATTCCCTTTTATGGGCGAAGATTTGCCGATGCCGGGTTTGACCCGAAAGGCCTAGGTGATTTTAAGGATCTGGAAAAACTACCGCTTCTTAACAAAGCGGAAATTCGAAAGAACCTTAAGGACATGCTCTGGAACCAGTGCCCCGGGGGGCTCTTTCGCTATAACACAGGAGGGTCGTCCGGAGAGCCTTTGGTTTTTTATTTCGATCGGCGTCGGCAGGCTTATGATGCGGCGGCACGAGCCATGTCCCATCGGTGGTGGGGGATCGACATTGGGGATCGTGAACTGTACCTCTGGGGATCGCCTTTGGAAATCACGAAACAGGATCGGTTGAAAGAGCTTCGGGACCGACTCACCAACCAGCTGCTTCTGAGCGCTTTTGAAATCTCGGCCGATCGCATACCTCAGTTCGTGCATGCGTTCCGAAGGTTTCGACCTGATTGCGTTTTCGGTTACCCCAGCACCATTGATCTCTTCTGCCGCATGGCGGCAACGCAAGGGTATCGCCTGGATGATGTGGGTGTGCGGGTGGTCTTTTGCACCGCTGAAGTTCTCTACGACCATCAGAGGGAAAGCATCGCGTCCCATTTCGGAGGCGTCCCTGTGGTGGATTCCTACGGGAGTCGTGAGGGCGGCTTTATCAATCATCAATGTCCCAAGGGTTCCTATCATGTGATGGATTCCAATTATGTGTTGGAATTCCTAAGGGACGGAAAACCAGTGGCGCCGGGGGAAGATGGAGAGATCGTCATCACGCATTTGGATGCTTGGGGAATGCCCTTTATTCGGTATCGGACAGGCGATGTGGCGTCGAGCCAAGAGGGTCTGTGCGCCTGTGGGCGAGGCTTTTCGCTTATGAGCAAAGTCCGGGGACGCAGCACCGATTTTGTGGTGACGCCGGATGGTCGATGGCAACATGGGCTTTCCGTGATCTACGTGGTTCGGGATATCGAAGGGGTCGATCAGTTCAAAATCATCCAGGAAGATGTGGATGATGTGCGGGTGCTCCTCAAGGTGCATCAAGAACTTTACCCGGCGGATGGTGATCTGCGCATTGTTCGTGGTTTTAAAAAACGCATGGGTGAAACGGTGAAAGTGCGCGTGGAACACGTTTCCGACATCCCCCCAGAAGCCTCCGGAAAATATCGCTACGTGGTCTCCCGTGTGGCCGAAAACGCGGCTCGCGTTTAATTCTAGCTGCTGAGCCTTATAGGATGAAGTGGAACGCCGAGCCTTAAGGCTTAAAATCACAATGAGACGTGTGCTCCGGGTTGTCTGGAATCTGCTGGCCTTGTGGGGTTTGGTGAGCCTGCTCGCCGGAGCTTACCTGGGTTTCACGCTTTTGCGTTCGTATGATCTCACACCGAGACAGCTGGTCGTGAAAGCGGCCCGCAAATTCGGCCTGTACCCGCAACAGGCGGCCGAAGCCGTCAAACTGGCCCCGAGGTACATACCCGAGACACTGGAAGGAGAGCCGGTTTCAGGGCATCCTCGAATCCTTTTTTCCGGGAAGGAAGCGATCTCCACGCTTCGAACCCGTTATGCTGGGGACGTAACATACAGAAAACGAGTGGACGGGATCGCTTCGGGGAGCGGTATTTTAAGCGGGGCTGTTGCCTAGGTTTGCCGTGGCGATATGGAGGCGGGTCAAAGGGCGATAGAAAGGCTGTTGGAGGTCGTCCTGGACACACCGCGTGCAGAAGGAAACTACGGAAACGGGCTTGAAATAGCTCTGGCCTATGACCTGCTGGGGGATCATCCTTCCTGGACCCAGGAAAAGCGTCAACGCCTGAATCTGATGCTTCGAAAGAACCTCGAAGATTCCATGCTCGTTCTGGACGCGGACTCGGCCTCGCTCTGGCATGGAAGAACCCAGCTCGCGACTTCCGCCTGGTTTGTGGCCGCAGCCATGGACCCTCAAAGCCCTGAAGACATGGCGCTTCGAGCTCGGGCTCAGCGACATTTTCTGGAATCGGTGGAAGCTTTTCGCCTGAGCGGCGGGTGGCCCGAAGGCTACAATTATTGGATCAATAATCGCGCCTTCCCTTTCGCCCTGGCCTGTCTTGCGCATCACAACGCCGTGAAGGAATCGGCTCTGAGCTCCCTCATGAGCGACACGCTCTTCCAGCTGGGCCTTTGGACCATTCACGGGACGGAACTCGTCGGGCGGTTCGTACTTTTCGGTGATACGGGCTCTCGAAACGACCTAAGAGACGAAACCCAGCGCGTCATGGATCTGGTCAGCCTGGGAACGGGTCTTCCCATCTTTCGGGATTATTCACGGTATCTCAGTGGTCTTGATGGTTCCGAGGCCTATTACGGGAGTTACCGATGGGGTCTTCCGCTCTTTATGGGCTTTGTCGAGGGTGATCATGGGCCGGATGAGGTCTTGATGGATCTAAGTGTCTTCGAAGGAAGGATTCCACGAAGCGCCGTTTTCGGTCGACAGGACGGAATGGGCCAGGTCTTCATCCGTTCTGATTGGGGACCGAAAGCCACTTTCATTTCCTTTCAGGCCGGCCATTCCTTTACGCATCACGGTCATTACCAAGCCGGGCATTTCATCATCACCAAGAAGGTTCCGCTTGCCATCACCAGCGGCACTTACGGCGGCTACACCTCCCCGCATCGGCTGCACTATTACATTCGAACCGTGGCGGCCAATTCTTTGTTGGTGCTTCGGCCTGATGAACGAGTGCGGCCCAATCGATTTTTTGAAACCAATGTGGCCGACGGGGGCCAACGCATCGTCATGCCCACGGGAAGCGCCGTGGTGAGCCTCGCCGATTGGAGAGCGAACCTCTACCGCGGACGCCATTTCGAAGGCGGAAAGATCACGGCCTTTGACAACCATGACCCGCCTTTTGTCTATGTGGCAAGCGACCTGACCGGAGCCTACAACAACACGCGCTATGATGACAACGGGCGAGGAGGCAAAGTCGAACGGGTGGAAAGATCCCTTGTTTACCTGGCAAGAGAAGACGCGGTGGTGATTTACGACCGGGTGACATCCGTTCAGGCCGACTTCAGGAAAAAATGGCTACTTCACAGTTGGACGAAACCCGAGACGATTCACGAGCGTGTGTTGGTGGGAAACGAAGACAACGGCATCCTGGAATCCAGGGATCGCCTGGCTGTGTTCCGAAGGGAGCCGGCAAGCCTTCGAGTGTACGCACTGCTTCCCGAAGATGCGATCTTTCGAAAAGTGGGCGGGCCCGACTATCGCTACTACGTGGAAGTGGACGGGGATGACAGCCGTTTGGATGGAATCAACATGAAAGAAGGGGCCTTGGAGCAGCCTTGGTTTGATGCCGGCCTGTGGGGTCTGGAAATTCAGCCTGTGGAAAGTCGAAAGAAGGACCGATTTCTCATAGCCCTTAAACCGGCGCTTTTTGACGACGAGGGTTCTTTCCCAGGAGACCCGGTGCGGGTGGATGCCGGACCGGCTGAGGGCCTACTGTGGGGACATTCTGTGGTGCTTTTTGGAAAAGATGGGACTACCCTTGAAAAACTTTCGTACAACATTCCCCAGAGTGTGCACCCCATGTCTCACCTGATCGTGAACCTGCCTGCCGGCCGTTCCATGAACATTTCGGTCGGGGACGCTGAGCAGACCATAGAGGTGAACGAGGAAGGCGTTGTCATCTTTGAAACATCGCCAGGACCTGCGCGACGCGTGACGCTGCAGGCTACAGCCAAAGAAAAACGTGAATCGTGAATCTCCAGAAAAATATTTTCTGACGTAAGCTTTGACAGAGATTGGGTAGAAGATCGAATTTACAGTAAATGAGCCAACTACAGTCTTTGTGTGTGGTGCCAAGAATGCGAACGCTCACAAATCATCTTATGAAAAAATACTATGCTGGAAGACCTCATCCCTACCGAATCTTTCAGTCCAGAGTGGAAAATATTATTCAAACTGGGGCTCAAACCATTTTAGATGCAGGATGCGGTCGATCGGCTATGCTTTTAAGGGAGCTCACACCTCAACCGCGTATGCTCATTGGCATGGATTTAGTTGCCTTTGAGGGTATCCCATCCCAGAATATATTTTTGATCAATGGGGACGTCTCTAGAATTCCGTTACGAGACTGTACGATTGATTGCATCTATTCCAGGAGCGTTTTTGAGCACTTGGTGAATCCCTGTGCAGTGTACAAGGACATGTATCGTGTTCTCAAGCCTGGTGGACGACTGGTGATTCTTACGGCGAATATTTGGGACTACGCCACACTCATGGCGATTCTGATACCGGGGTTCTTGCATCCGCGCATTGTGAAATTCGTCGAGGGAAGGGGTGAGGATGATACGTTCCCGACAGTTTACAGGAGTAATACTTATTCAGCTATCAAAAGACACGCTGAAAAAGCAGGTTTTATTATTGAAGAATTTGAATACCTCAGCCAGTATCCAAATTATTTAACATTCAATGGTTTTCTTTTTTTTCTAGGAACATGCTATGAACATCTTATTCGAAAAATAGAAGCCTTGCGCTTTTTTAGAGGATGGATCATGGCCGTTTTGAAAAAACCCCAACGGTCCCAATAGTATTCTGTGATGCGAGCGTAACAGGCACCTTACTTCTTTTGCCACAGGGCTGGCTTGGGCGGTCAGCCTATGCGCGCCGCACGCTTTTAGCGGTTAGATCGGTGGTAGGGTACAGATGGTGGTTTTTGTCGGGTTTATCCTTTGGGTGCTTTTTGGGGTTGATGCCGCGTGGGCGCTGGAACCGCGGGAGGTTCTGGTGATTGCCAATCGGAATGCTTCGGAAAGCGTGGGGCTTGCTCGGTATTACATGAAGCGGCGTGGGATTCCCGAAGAAAACCTGGTGGTGCTCTGGGTGACGGACCAGGAAACCTGTTCCCGGGAAGATTATGATCGACGCATTGCGGCACCTGTTCGGCGCGCGGTACAGGAGCGTTTACGGGAAGGGAGTGTGCCCTGTCTCGTGACGGTCCGTGGAATTCCCCTCCGTGTGGGGCCACCCGGGCTCAGCGACGAGGAGAAGACACGCAAGGCAAGCCTTGAAAAGGAACTGGAGAGTCTCAAAGAGGCTTTGTCCCGCTCGCAAAAGGATTCCCCAGAGGCCGCTCGAATTCGAAAAGAAATGGAGACGCGACAGGAATCGATCAGGAAGCTTTCCAAGGAAAACCAAAGCGCTGCGGTGGATTCGGAATTAAGCCTCGTTTTGGAAACTGAGTATCCCCTGGAAGGCTGGATCCCCAACCCCATGTTTGTAGGTTTTCAGGACCGTTCAAAGATGCGTTTTCCCAAGACGGTTATCATGGTTTCCCGGTTGGATGGGCCCGGTGCCGACGTTGTGAAACGCCAGGTGGATGATGCCGTGGCCGTTGAAGAAAGGGGTCTTTCAGGAACGGCCTATTTCGATGCCCGCTGGCCAAGGCCTGATGCTGAAAAGATGCAAAAGCTTGACGGAGGCTATGGGTTCTACGATGCGTCCATTCACTTGGCGGCGGAAGTCGTTCAAAAGCGTGGGCGACTTCGCGTGGTGGTGGATGATCGCCAAGAACTTTTTCAACCGGGACAAGCCCCTCAGGCGGCGCTCTATAGCGGCTGGTACAGCCTGGCGCGCTATGTGCCGGCGTTTACCTGGGTGCGCGGCGCCGTCGGCTACCACATAGCCAGCAGTGAATGCGCAACACTTCGTGCCGGATCCAGCCAGGTGTGGTGCAAGCGCATGCTGGAAGAAGGGGTGGCCGGTGTCGTGGGACCTGTAGAAGAACCGTATGTGCAGGCCTTTCCCGTCCCACACCTTTTCTTTCATTTTCTGACGGATGGCCGCTACACGCTGGCGGAAGCCGTTTTTCTTTCGCTTCCCTATGTCTCTTGGCGCATGGTGCTGGTCGGGGATCCTCTCTACCGCCCCTTCGGTACATCAGGTCGATGAAAGCCCGCGATGGCCGAGGGAAAACTTCTTTTTCAGGGACGAAGGTCCATTTCCTTGAGTTTGTAAAGCAGGGTTCGGTAGCTGATTTTGAGGATTTTGGCCGCTTCGCGTCGGTTCCAGTTCACTTCTCGAAGGACATACTTCGAAAATGGTCTTTTCAAGTCGTTCAACTTCTTGATGCGATCCGGCCCCGTAAAAGCACCTATTCGTGGCCGACAAGTTTCGATGGACTCCGTGATCTGGTCTGGGGCCTTTCCTTAGAGGTCTACGAGCATGCGTGCTGATCGGCTAGCGGCCTGTTGGATTCGTTCACTCATTCCCGCCCGTTGCAGGTCTCGCATGGATCGTTCAGTGTCATCCTGAACGCGGCTGAACCCGACCTTTAGCGCACCAGATTCACTGGGTTACAACAACATAGACGCACGCATTGCATTAGAATGGATCCGTGAATTGGTACAATATGCCGGAGGTGATCTGAATGGAAAAACGATTCAGCGTTATCATAGAACGTGACGTGGAAGGCTACTACGTGGCATCGGTTCCTGCTCTACGGGGTTGTCACACCCAAGCAAAATCGCTTGATGAACTCATTGTTCGTATTAGGGAGGCCATCGAGTTGTGCCTGGAAGTGGAGGGCAAGCATGTGGAGCCTCTCGACTTTGTTGGGGTTCAACAGGTGAGTGTTGCCGTATGATGAAGCTGCCGGCCTTGACGGGCAAGACCCTGATTGCAGCGCTGACAAAAGCGGGATTTGAAGTCATCCGCATCAGAGGAAGTCACCACTACCTACGACATCCTGACGGACGTACGACAGTCATTCCAGCACATGCGGGTGAAACTGTGGGCCCCGGGCTTATGACGAAGATTCTCAGAGACTGCGAGCTTGCTCGTGAGGACTTGCAGCGCCTCTTGTGAGTTAAGGGCTAAAAGAGTTGTCGATGGATGGATGAAAGCCCGCGATGGCCGAGAGAAGACTTCTTTTTCAGGGACGAAGGTCCATTTCCTTGAGTTTGTAAAGCAGGGTTCGGTAGCTGATTTTGAGGATTTTGGCCGCTTCGCGTCGGTTCCAGTTCACTTCCCGAAGGACATACTCCAAGATGGCTCTTTCGACTCGTTCAACAGCCCGGTCCCGGATTTCCTTCAAGGAAGGAAAACTTTGGCCGCTGTCGACCATAGCCCGAATCTCTTGGGTGGCCTTAAGAACGATGGCGTCTTCGGCGGGACGTGGGCCGTTACCCTTGATATCCCCAGGGAGAGGCTCTTCCGGGGATCTCTGGATTTCGTTTTCGATTTCAGCCGCATTGCGCAGCACGTAAAGTCTTTTGAGGTAGTTTTCCAGCTCCCTGACGTTTCCCGGCCAGTGATACAGTCGAAAGAGTTTCATAAGACGTTCGGAAACGGGGAAGGGTTCAAGACCATGTTCCTTTTTGAAAACCTTCGTAAAATAATGGATCAGTGGTTCCAGGTCTTCCTTGCGTTCTCTTAACGGAGGGACCGGAATGCTGATGGTGTTGATACGAAAATAAAGATCTTCTCGAAAACGGCCGCGCTGAACTTCCGTTTCCAGATTGATGTTTGTCGCCGCGATGACCCTGGCTCTGTTTTGAATTTCCTGGTTTCCCCCGATACGGGGGAATTTCATGTCCTGAAGCACCTGCAGGAGTTTCGCCTGCATGGGTAAAGGGATTTCCCCGATTTCATCCAAAAAAATCGTCCCTTCTCCCGCCGCCTCAAACTTGCCCTTCTTGAGGCGATCCGCCCCCGTAAAAGCCCCCTTTTCGTAGCCGAAAAGTTCCGATTCCATCAATTCGCCGGGCAAAGCGGCACAGTTGACTTTAAGAAAAGGCTGTTCGCGCCGACGCGAATGATAATGAAGCGCGCGGGCGACCAGTTCCTTGCCGACGCCGCTTTCCCCGGTGATGAGCACCGTCAGGTTGACGTCCGCCACCCGGCGAACCAGTTGGCGTATTT
>FWPV01002787.1_pt1 | contig 41550 bp, 31 predicted proteins | sample 2228371 | NCBI WGS metagenome assembly FWPV01 (sample SAMEA103939776, study PRJEB20133) | metagenome
ATTTTCTAATATTTTATCATAGGAGGGCATATTTGTCCGAACTTATGTCCGATCATCAGTAAAGAGGAGTTTCATTGTGTTTACTCTGAGTAGTGTCTATGTTATAATATAAATCGTTCAACATAGAATTTAATAAAACATTTTCTACTTTGGCTATGCATCAATAATATGTCAATGTGATTAGGTCAGTTTGACCGAAAGCTGTTGAAAACCTATTTTAGAGCCGATATAATTGATGAGATTTAATTTCGCTGTTTATTATTGAATAGGAGAAAATATAATGTCAAAGGTAAAACTTGCCTTTATAGGCTGTGGAGGGATGGCTGGAGCACATCTGCACGGATATATTGAATTAAAGAAAAGAGGTCTAGATGTATTCGACATAGTTGCGCTAGCTGATCCTGTTGAGGCAAATACTGCGAGATTTGCAAATACGCTTAGCCAAGTTCAACCATTTAAGGTTGAGATATACAAAGATTATGAAAAAATGCTGAAAGAGCAAAGACTTGACGGCGCAGATATTTGCACTCCGCATTACTTACACCATACTTGCGCGATAGCATGTCTTGAATCAGGCGTTAACGCGATAGTTGAGAAACCGCTTGGCGTGACGATGAAAGCGGCTAGAAAAATGGTAGAATCCGCAAAAAATAACAATAAAATCCTTGCAGTTGCAGAGCAGGTCCGCAGATGGATGGGTCCAAGAGTTGTCGCTTGGGCAATACATAACGGAGTTATTGGAACACCTAGAATGTTTTTCTCGCAAGTGCTTGGCGGATCAAGGACAGATCCAGATATCAAAATATCCGATCATCGCATCACTTGGAGACAAAATAAACTCACAGGCGGAGCTGGACCCATATTTGATTGGGGAGTGCATTATGCTGACCTGTTAATATACTTTTTCGGAGATGTTGATACGGTTTATGCCAATACGAGAAAATTCTCTGATATGAAATATAAAGACTCAGATGGAAATCCAGTTGATCCGACAGTTGAAGACACGTCAATAGCAAGCATCAGCTTTAAAAATGGCGTTATAGGGACGTGGAACTATTCACACGTCGCACCGGGCAAAGCCTTTTCATATACGGTTTATTATGGCTCAAAAGGCTCTATTTACGGCGATAGCAATTATCCAACAGGTCCTCAATTACAGATGTGGGATGGAACAACAAAGAATACCCAAGAATTAATAAGCGATTTTCTTTCTGCGACTGATAAAACGATAATTCAAAGGTATTTTCCCCCTGAGCTATATCCCGATCCTGTAAATTTAAGCGGAGACTATGGCGTTATATTGGAAGTTTATGACTTTATCAATGCCATAAGGGAAAATCGCCCGCCAGAACTTGACGGTCTAGATGGGCTAAAAGCACAGGCAATACCAATGGCATTCTTTGAATCTTCAACTTGTGGACAAGCTGTGAAAATGGAGGATATATTATCAGAAAAAATCGATGCCTACCAGCAGGAGATCAATGATAAATGGGGAATTTAAGTCAATTATACAGAGATCACTGTTGGGTCATAAATGGATATTTGTTTATAATACTCGCGGTTATAGTTTTTAGCACAATTGAGGTCGCTTCACAGCACGTCCAGAGAGAAGAGAAAGTATCTGTGTTTGACTTGAGCCTTCTCAGATTTGGAATAGGGGGATTAGTTCTGATATTTTCCGCTTTTATCTATATAGGTAAAAGTGAAATGTTTCGCATTATCAAGACCGATGGTTGGAAGATCGCTCTTTTGGGATTGATCGGCACAACTGGACTTTCGCTTTTTTATCATAGAAGCTTGATGCTGACAAGCAGTATGATAGGCGGAGCGATATTTTCTATCAATCCAGCGATCGTCGCTATGATCTTTCTTGTCTCACGAGTAGAAAAGCCTAGTTGGTCAAAGATTCTCGGCGTTTTGTTGGGGATCGCATGTGTTTATGTTACAAACAGAGGGGCAAGGTCCCATGAACCTGATTTTCCGAACTACATTGTTGGCAATGTCTTTATGATCTTGGCCGTTTTGGCGTGGTCATTCTATTTTTTTCTTGTAAGGGATTATATAAAGAAATATAGCGCATTGGTCGTTAGCTCGATAGCAGTCATTGGAGGGTCAATAGGGCTAATCGTGACTGTCCCATTGATACCGTTATTGGGATGGGGGGATACTCTGACGTTTTATAGAATTTTATCTCCAATGGGTTGGATTTTGGTTTTTTACTTGGGCATTGTTACCGTTGGGCTCGGATATTTCTGGTTGTATATGGGTTTGGCAAGGACTGGCGTATCCAAAGGGATGATGATATTTTTTATTAAACCTGCTTTGGTCGCTATATTAGCGCATTTTTTGCAACGTCAACCTTTATCTCCTTGGATATGGTTTGGAATTGTCCTTGCCTCCGCATCAATTATCACTGTCGGGATAAATGATGTTAGGGAGAGGTAAAGAATCTAACGCAAGTTGATATAAATGAGGTGATATTTATGGCAATAGATGTTTTGAAGAAAATTAACAATGAAATAAAAAAATTGCCTGAATCAGAACAACTGCTTTTGGCAAAGATGATAATTGATAGGCTCGTAAATAAGGCTGAAAATACAAATAATCTTGATTTTCGGGATCTCAGGGGGGTTGGAAAAGGAACATGGTCAAAAGATGATATTGAATCATATATCAAAAATGAACGAGACGAGTGGGAAAAATGAAAATACCAAAAAACAAGAAAATTATGCTTGATACATCTCCAATCATATATTATATAGAGGACATTGAGCCTTATGCTTCTTTGTTGAATGACTTGTTTGATAACATAGCTAAAGGAGATAATATAGCAGTAACTTCAGTTATCACACTGATCGAGGTCTTAACGAAACCTGTTCGTGACAAAAACAGAGAATTAGAACAAAAGTTTCGTTTATACTTTACAAATAGTAGGAATATTGAGCTAATTTCTATTACGCCAGATATAGGGGAACAATCGTCTTTATTACGAGCAAAGTATAATCTTCGGACGCCAGATGCAATACAAGTAGCAGTTGCAATAAATACTGAAAGTTCATCCTTGATAACCAATGACACTAACCTTAAGAAAATAGAGGAAGTGAACGTGATAATATTGGAAGAATTGATTAAAAAACATTGAGAACATAAAGTTGTTTGGAATTGTCCTTGCCTCTGCATCAATTATCATAGTTGGAATAAACGATGTTAAAAATAGATAGGATTTATCTAGTTTTGTCAGTTTTGGGGATTTTACTTTTGTGCGGTTGTGAAAATAGGCAAGGAAAAAGTAGTGTAGAGAGAGGTGAAAAAATGATTGACAGATGTGAAATTACCGTTTATGTGAATGATGTCGTTAAATCAAACTTCGGAGGAGTCGGATTCCATGTGTTTCATCATTCGCATAATGTACAAAGGATAGGCTCTACGATAGCGACAGAGTTTTTAGACGAGGTAATAGAAGTCAATAAAAATTATAGTTATAAAATTGTCGCAGTCGATCAATCAGGAAACGCAAGGGATTAATTATGGGCAAAGGCTCTAAATCTTCAGGATCAGGTATAGGTTTTGTTGGCAAGATAGCGACAGGGTTGGTCTTGCCAATACTTGCTGGATTCTTTTTAGGTAACTATCTTGACGATAAATTTGGGACCAATCCTTTATTCACACTGATATTGATTTTACTCGGTGTCTTTTCTGGATTTGCTTGGCTTTACAAGTCATCAAGGAGTGAATAGCAATGGCTGAAAATGTTATAATAAACCAAGATGAGACAATAGACGATTATGGTAATTTGAAAGTAATCCAAAAAGTCCATGGATTTCGTTTTTCAATTGATGCTGTTGTCTTGTCTGATTTTGCAACTATAAAAAAGAATGACAATGTAATTGATCTTGGCACTGGCAATGGCATAATATCACTTCTGATCGCTTCTAAAGCCAAGAACATAACTGCTATTGAGATACAATCAGATATGGTCGATCTTGCCAAGAGGAATGTTATATTTAACGATCTATCCGATAAGATAGAAGTGATAGAAGCTGATATAAGGCTAGTAAAAGAGCTTTTTCCATCAAATCAGTATGATGTTGTGATAACCAATCCGCCATATAGAGTTTTAGGCTCTGGAAGAGTTAATCCAAACGATCTAAAAGCATTAGCTAGGCACGAGATAAACTGCACATTGGATGATGTCCTAAAAGCTAGTTCATATCTTTTAAAAAATAAGGGAAGGCTTGCGATCGTCCATCGCCCTGATAGGCTCGTTGAGCTTTTGGTTGGTTGCAGACAATATAAGCTTGAACCGAAGAGACTTCAATTTGTCCACGTTGAAAAAGAGAAAGCTAGTCTCGCACTTGTTGAAGCGGTGAAAAATGGGAAACCAGACCTGACAGTATTAAGTCCGATAACAATTGAAGTTAATATCTCAAATGACCGTGAATAAAAAGATGCAAAATGTAGGATTCAAGATGCAGGACAAAAAATGCAAAATACAGAATATAGGATGCACAAAAGTTTTTTTGTGTTTTGTATCTTATATCTTGTATATTGTGTTTATTATCTTTCATCCGGCAATAGGCCACTCTGCATTACCTCCTTTTTGGACAAGCGGGCAAACGATCTCGCTTGGTCAAGCTATATCAACAGAAGTAGATTCCTGCTCAATTGGTGATAAAATATATGTCGTCTGGTGTGATGATCGCACTGGAAAAAAAGAGATATTCTTCCGATCAAGCGATGATGCTGGGCAGACATGGGATAGGGAAGAACGTCTAACTGACACGTCAGATGAATCTTGTCAACCTGCCATAGCTTGCGATGACAAAAATATATATGTTGTTTGGAGAGAGAAAAACGGAAAAAAATCACATATATATTATAAATACCACAACGGCGAAAAATGGAGCGATAAAGTATTGATCTCTTCTGATTTCAATGAAAGCGGTCGACCTGATATTGCCATCACAACCGTTTCGCCTAATTCTTATCTTTATATCGTTTGGGAAAGTGTCATAAAATTCGAAGGAAGAGAGAAGACATCCGTCTATTTAGTCAGAAGCACTGACAACGGGCGATCATTCTCTTCTCCTGAACCGATAATTCAAGGTGATTGGGAGACAAAAGAGCCTTCAATTTTTTGCGGTGCAAGAGATGCTTATATAGCCTGGTCAGATAATAGAGAAGGCGTATGGAATGTCTTCTTTAGAAGATGGGGAGAAATCCAACGTAGCCCCGAAGTGAAGTTGTCCACAATTCCGAATTGCAGTTTTCCATATATCAATGGAATAGAACCAAGCATATATGTCCTCTGGCAATGTGTGGAAACTGGGTCTGTTTATAATGATATATATATGTCTTATAGCTTTGATTTTGGAGGATCATGGTCTAATGTATCAAGGTTGACCAATGGCGAGGCAGAATCGGTATATCCCAAAATAGCTGCCCTAACAAGATCAGATCGTAGAAATGATCATCAAGTATGGTTCTTCTGGCAAGATGGAAGAAATGGAGAGTGGGGGATATTTTTTTCAACATATCAGTATGGTGATGATAAGGCTTCAAAGCCTGATTCAATAGTAAGCACTGATAAGCCATCCATCTTGCCAAATGCCACAGTAACGTCGGGGCAGGTGCATTTGTTCTGGACACACATTGAAAGCGATATGAAATCTAGCATTTTCTATATGTATATGGATACACTTCCGCCAAAACCGCCGGGGACTCCATCACATTTTGACCTTTCTTCTAATCCGGGCTATGATGATGATAAAACAATCACATTTAAATGGTCGCCATCGCAGTCATCAGAACCAGTCAAATACAATATTTATGTGTCTATAAATGGTGATGAATTCAAACTGATAGCTGATACTGATAGACCTTATTACGATCTAACAGGAGAAAGTGGAAAATCGTATAGAATTTATGTAGAAGCGGTAGATAGGGTTGGAAATGTCAGTGTTCCTTCTCATATCTCTGAAAAAGTCATCTGTGATCCTGATGCCCCAGAGGTTTCAATCCATTCTCCAAAATCAAATTCCACTATTCGTGGAGATGTTCCAATTATTATAAGTGCCTATGATGAGAATTTTCTTTCTGCTTGGATTGAGTATGGTGAAAGTTCATTCCCATCATCTTGGGAACTGCTTGCGGGACCTTTTTATAAAAATTTGGACAGAGAGCAGGTTTTGCTATGGGACACTGGCGGACTAAATGGCAGATATACGATAAGATTGGTCGCAATTGATAGGGCAGGAAATGAATCCAAAATTGAGACATTTTTCAACATAGATTCTAGACCTCCAACTTCAATAATACCAGGAGAGATTGAACAAATAACGCCTTCAGAAATAAATTGGGTTTATACAACTCCATCGTGGTCTCCTTATAATGATAGGATAATTTTCTCTTCCAATGAAGGCGGGACATTTGACCTATGGACTGTGTCATTAGATAGTCGCAGTAGATCGCGACTCACAAGAAGCACAGATATAGAAAGATGCCCAGATTGGTCGCCTAACGGGGATATGATAGTTTTCGAGTCTATTCCAGCGATGCCAAAGTCAGAGATTGAGCAGTTGAGATGGAAACTTTGGATCATCTCTTCCAATGGTAAAAATTTAAGACAAATAACATTCGGCGACGGATCGGACAATAATCCAGCGTGGTCTCCTGATGGATCATCAATCGCCTTTGATTCAGATATTGATGGGGATAGGGAGATATTTTTGATTACAAATATGAATAAGGTCATCAATGGGGCACAGCCGATCATAGTAAAATTGACTAACAATAAATGGGACGACACAAATCCAAGATGGTCTCTTGACGGGTCAAAGATCATATTCCAATCCAATAGCAGAGGGTCTTACGACATAATGGAGATGAACATTGATGGGACAAATGTCAGATCGCTAATATCAACTCCTGCTGATGAAATTGAGCCAAGTTTGTCTCCCGATGGGAAATGGATACTTTATTCCATAAGAAGTGATGATAAATACGAGATAAAGGCGGTCAGTTATCCTGACCAAATGAAAGAAATTTCTTTATCAATGTCTGGTATTGATGCCCGCAAAGGTCAATGGTCGCCCAAGATGGATATGGTCATCTATGAGTCACAAGGTGCGATTTTCGTTACAAATATCGTTCATCCTCTTGGCGATCTTGAAGCGTTCATCGCATCGCCAAAAGGTGGTGATATACTTTCTGGAAAAGTTGATATAAAGGGTATTGCAAAGGGAAAAAACTTTTCTCACTATTCGTTATTTTATCTCCCTCCGAATTCTGATGTTTTTCAGCAAATAGGCGGTGATTCTACGTCACAAGTTAAAGATATTGGCTTCTTAGGGAAGTGGGACACAGAGGAAATTGAGGGAAGATGTCTTTTAAAACTCGTCGCTTATGGAAAAAATAATGAGCAAGCAACTGATTCTGTATGGGTGATGGTATCAAATCGTCTGCCGTTTATTGCTATTGATGAGCCACAAAATGGCACGATTACAGGTGAATCAATAATCAATGTCAAAGGGAGGGCAGAACCAAAGGCTACTGTTCTGATAAATGATATTCCTATCAAATTAAGCGAGAAAGGCGAGTTTTCACAAAAAATTCAATTATCTGAGGGCTTAAACAAGATCATCGCAAAAGCCATTATAAAATCAGACAAGACCAAAGAATGGACGGTTGAAAGGACTGTTATACTTGATACAAAACCTCCGAAACTGGTCGTTGAGTCACCTGTCGATTTTCAAGTTGTTAAACTGCCTTATGTCATTGTCAAAGGCAGTGTTGATGAAAAAGCAGAGGTAAATATCCTTTCCGCAAGGGTATGGCTCAGTGACAATGGCAGTTTTGAACGTAGAGTGGCGATAAAAGAGGGCGTGAATGTAATATCTATAAGTGCTTTTGACAGTCTTGGACGATATACTTCCGTTGAACGTAGAGTGATATACCAAAAAGAGACGAGCATAACATCGGATATTTTTGCTCCTGCTATAACTGATGTGTATCCAGAAAGACGTGCTATCGTAACAAGCAGATCCTTCAGAATATCAGCGAGGATCGTCGATGATATTGGTCTTGATCCCTCTAGTATAAAATTTTGGTTTGATGACAATGAGATAGGTGATTATGAATTGGATATAGGATCAATAGATGAAGATCAGGTTGTTGGAGTAGATCAATATCCGAAAATTCTTATCTCTTACAGCCCAAAATTGCCTATTTCCGAAGGCGAACATAGTTTCAAGATTCGGATCAAAGATACATCTGGAAATCTGGCGGAAGATACGTTTAACTTCACAGTGGATATATCTCCCCCTAGGGCAATTGTGTCTGCATTTTTGTTAGATTCGCTTAATAGGATACGCATAGCTGTCGTGCCAAATAAAAACTTATCAAGTATTAGTTCTATCTCCGTAAAGCCTTGTGAAGAAACAGAATACTCGATATCATCAATTACGCAAAAGGACGGTTATTATGAGGCTTTCTTTGATATAACTCCTTCACAAAAAAATATAGTCATAGATTTTAATGCAAAGACCTATTTAGGCAGTGATATTCAGGCACAAGGCTATCTAGCGTGGAATACTGCACGTCTTGGTGAAGTAATGCGACTTGGCTCTAAAGACAACGCACAGTTTATATCAGAACCGATTAATATTAGAACGGGCAATTTATTGATGACACTCAGAAGTCAAGATGGTCTCTCCGCGGATGCACTAGCAGTGTACGAAAATGATGCAAATTTCAGAAGGTTAAAACTTACGGGATTGATCTATATTTTGTCAACATATCAAGAATTCAAGGGTGGCGAGATACAGGGGGTCCTTGGTCTTCCGACGAAGACCAATTTGACGTCAGTTACAAAGAACCTCGTTATGTTTCACTGGGACGACAATCAAAAGCAATGGGAGCCTTTGGATAAGATCGGTGTTTCCAATTCCATCTTGTCATCGAGAATCAATGGAGTTGGAACCTATGCCCTTTTTGCAGATGTTGATCCGCCGATCATTAAAGATATATTTCCAAAAGATGCAAACGAAGTGCCTCTTGATAGGTTTTTTGTTTCTGCCAATATCTTTGACATCGGGTCCGGAATATCGGAGATCAAGCTTGTCGTTGACAATAAAGTTGTGAAGTATGAATATAACAGAAAAACTGGGCAACTGCTATACTTTCCAAGCGAGTTGGATTGGGGATTTCATAAGATAGATATAACAGCGGTTGACCGAGCTGGTAATGTCGCTGTTTATTCATCAAGTTTTGTCACCAAAGAGATATTCAAGTTTATATCGGTCAAAGCTTATCCAAATCCTTCAAAAGACAGGGTTAATATTGACTTCAAATTGACAAAATCTGCGGAAGTTGTCCTTAATATCTACACATTATTAGGTAACTTGGTTTACGATGATAGGAAATCAGATATTGCCCATGGAATTTTTGAATGGAAGGGTGTTAATAATTCAGGGAACAAAGTCGCAAGCGGAGTATATATCTATAAGATTTCTGCTAAAATCTTTCATACAGAGATTCACGAACAAGGCAAGATCGCTATTTACCGTTGAAATGTTTGGGTACAGACCAAATGATCTTGCGATACTGTATATGTTTTGTTACAATATGCATATATTGAAAAGATGCCTATTTATGATATTATAAACGTTGAAATAAAATTGTCCAAATTAATCTAGCAATTACTTCTAACTAATTAAAAAGTGGAGTCAATTGAAAAATGGCAAGAAGAACTAAATATATATTTGTGACAGGTGGAGTTGTCTCATCGATTGGAAAAGGTATTACTACTGCGTCTATAGGACGGATGCTAGTAAACAGGGGGTTCAAAGTTACTCCGTTAAAAATAGACCCTTATATCAACAAGGATGCAGGGACAATGAATCCGTATCAACATGGAGAGGTATATGTTACCGATGACGGAGCGGAAACAGACCTTGATCTTGGTCATTATGAGAGGTTTATCGGGGTTAACCTTACAAGTGCTTCCAATTTCACAACAGGATCAGTATACGGTACAGTTATCGCTAAAGAAAGGCGAGGAGAGTATTTAGGAAATACAGTTCAATTGATTCCACATATCACCGATGAGATCAAAAGCAGAATATACAAACTCGCAGAAGATAGTGGGGCACATGTTATGATAGTGGAAATTGGCGGAACTATTGGCGATTATGAGACACCGCCTTTCACAGAAGCTATCAGACAGATGAGACTGGAAGTTGGCAGGGAAAATACTCTTTTTGTGCACGTCAGCTTGATCGCTTACGTCGGTCCTTGGGGAGAGACAAAAACCAAACCTACTCAGCATAGTGTCAAGGCACTGATGGAACTTGGGATACAACCTGATATTCTTATATGTCGCTCAAAATCTGCGTTAACAGAAGAACATAGACGAAAACTATCATTATTTTGTAGTGTCCCAAAGGAGGCAGTTATAGAAGCAAGAGATACAAAGAATATATATGAAATACCTATCACATTTGAAAAACAAGGATTGGCTGATCTCATAATAGATAGGCTTGCATTGCCAGACTGTTCTCCTGATACTAAGGAATGGGAGGAAATGGTCTCAAAGCTCAAAAAGCCTAATGGAGAGGTGTCCGTTGCAATAGTTGGCAAATATACTCAAAATGGCGATGCTTATCTTTCTATAACGGAGGCACTAAAACACGGTGGTATTGCTAATGACGTTGAGGTCAATATAAGATGGATAGAATCAGATCATCTCGAAGAGGGGGATGAAGCTAAATATTTAAGCGATGTCCATGGTGTGGTTGTCCCAGGAGGCTTTGGTTACAGAGGTATTGAAGGAAAGATAAAAGCCATTCGCTATGCGCGAGAAAATAAGATACCATTTCTGGGATTGTGTCTTGGGATGCAATGTGCTGTTATTGAATTTGCAAGGAACGTCCTTGGTTTAGAAGGAGCTAATAGCATTGAATTTGATCCCAATACGCCATATCCAGTCATAACAATTATGGAAGAACAAAAGAAAGTCCAAGATATGGGCGGGACTATGAGGCTTGGTGCATATCCTTGTAAACTTGATAGATCATCCATCGCGTTTAAAGAATACCACACTGAAATTATAAGCGAAAGACATAGACATAGATACGAATTTAACAATGAGTATAGGGAACAATTTGTTTCACACGGATTACGTTTGTGTGGTTTATCCCCTGATGATCAACTCGTTGAAATGATAGAAATTGATGACCATCCATGGTTTGTTGCAACACAGTTTCATCCTGAGTTCAAGTCAAAGCCATTACAACCACATCCCCTTTTCAGTGGATTTATATCAGCAGCATTGAGGCATATACAGAATAAGTAAACGCAATACAATGAGAAAAAGATATTATGAAATTTTCATAAACTAATATTTACGATTGACTTTTTCTATTAATATACTGATCCTTTGGAGTCTGTGAGTTTTTAGAATTGCCTACGAAATTAAAATAGCTCTGATTTAAACTGTCTTCAATGAATAGTAATTAACCTGTTACATATTTGCTTTACTGTTAGTATAAATGATTCTTGCCAAAATCTCCTGAGTCTGAAAAATCCCTCTGAATATTGTATATCATCTGCCAGTGCCTACTGCGTGAAGGTATTGTCTCATACGGAATTTGTCAGAACTTTTGCTTGACATAAAACCTGATCTTGACTTATAATTCTCATAAGGTTTTAAAATTGTCAAATATTGAGATAATTTTGTGTATAAGCAGTTTTTTGTTATTTTTGGACTTTGTTATAAATGAAAGGGCAAATGAGGAAAGGATCGATTAGGTGGAGCAAATAAACGAACTAAAACGACAAAGATTACTGAAACTTAATGAATTAAGAAGATCAGGAATAAATCCATATCCATATAAATATGATGTCAAAAATTATATATCCGAAATAGCAAAAGAGTTTTCAGATAAAACCGAATTTAATGAGGGACAATATCCAGTTAAGATCGCTGGACGTATAATGTCTATCAGAGAACACGGAAAAACAGCATTTTTGAATATCCAAGATTCCACGGGGATAATACAGATTTATATCCGAAAAGACAAAATAGGCGAACAAATATTCGACGAGCTTTACAAAAGACTTGATCTAGGAGACATAATAGGTATAGAGGGTTGGGTATTCAAGACAAGAACTGGTGAGTTAACAGTTTTCGTCGAAAGATTAACGTTACTAGCTAAATCACTCCATCCACTTCCAGAAAAATGGCATGGATTAAAAGATAAAGAGATCAGATATCGTCAACGTTATGCTGATCTTATCGTCAATCCAGATGTAAAAAAAGTATTCATCACTAGAACAAAGATAATTCAGTTGATCAGAGATTTTCTTAACGATAGAGGATTTATAGAAGTTGAAACACCAGTCCTTCAACCGATTTACGGAGGAGCTTCTGCGAGACCTTTCATCACGCATCATAACGCGTTAGGAATTGACCTTTACCTTCGTATTGCGGATGAACTATATCTAAAACGGCTGGTAGTCGGCGGAATTGATAGGGTATACGAAATATCGAAAGATTTTCGTAATGAGGGAATGGATAGAGACCATAATCCCGAATTCACTATGCTTGAGTTATATCAGGCTTATGCCGATTATAATGATATGATGATTATTGCTGAAACTATGATCTCGTCTATTGCACAAAAGCTGTATGGAACTAATATTATTAAATATCAAGGCGAAGATATTGATCTTACTCCTCCTTGGCGAAGGATATCAATGCTTGATGCTATAAACGCAGAAATTGGAATAAATGTGAAGGATACATCTACCGAAAAATTGATAGAAATAGCATCCGAGAGAGACCCGGAAATACCAAAGACGATGATCAGAGGAAAAGTGATCAATTTCCTTTTCGAAGAGTTTGTAGAGCCAAAATTGATACAACCTACGTTTATAACTGATCATCCGATAGAGGTTTCCCCTTTGGCTAAAAAGAAAAGAGATGATAACTCCTTAGCAGAAAGATTTGAGATATTCATTGGTCGTTTGGAGTTGGGAAATGCGTTCAGTGAACTTAATGATCCGATAGATCAAAGGGAAAGGCTATTAGATCAAGCTAAGCAACGAGAAGCAGGCGATGAAGAAGCCCAAGTTATGGATGAAGATTATATAAGAGCCCTTGAATACGGAATGCCTCCAACAGGTGGATTAGGCATCGGAATTGATAGATTGGTAATGCTCTTTACAGATATGCCATCGCTAAGAGATGTCATATTCTTTCCACAGATGCGTCCGGAAGCGGATGGTGATTGAAGGTTATGGAGTAGAAGTGTCGAGAATTTGTAATTATCAAGAGATGGAAAAGTCCATATTTAACCTTATATGAGATACGAATTTTTTATTGGCTTTCGTTATTTAAGAGCTAGAAGCAAGCAGTTTTTTATCTCGTTTATATCAATCATATCTGTCCTTGGCGTTGCGATCGGAGTTGCAACAGTTATAGTAGCCTTATCTGTTATGGGCGGATTTGAAAGTATGATCAGGGATAAGATGCTCAATTCAGAAGGGCACATAATAATCTTTGGTGATGGAGATAGGGCTTTTGGCGACTATCAATATTTGATGAAAAAGATAGAAAATATTGACGGAGTAATTGCTACTGCTCCTGCGCTTGTCCGTCAGGCATATCTCCAAGATGCAAAAGGCGATAATCAGATGGGGGTTTTGATCAAAGGTATAAATCCAGAACTTGAGCCAAAGGTCACAGGTATTAATGAATATGTTCACGGCAAATTGGATTTTGATTCTCCACTGATAAAGATCGCTCAAAGTATGACCAATGACACTATTTTTTGTGGTATTATATTGGGTAAAGGGGTTGCCAGAAGGCTTGAAGTCTCAGAGGGCGATATTATAAGGCTTATTTCAAGGCTTGTTGAAACACCAGGCGGGCTTATGCCTGTGATCAGAACATTAGTTGTCGTTGGAATATATGAGTCTGGTATGTATACTTACGACAGTTCGCTCGCATTTTTGTCTTTATATGATGCACAAGAGCTTTACGAAACTGGCGACGGTGTGGATAGGATCGAAGTAAAGATCAATAATATCTATCATGCGGATAGGATAAGACGAGATATTCAAATGGAAATAGGTCTTAGTCATTTTACAATGACGTGGATGGAAGCCCATAAAGACCTTTTTTCTGCGATAAGCCTAGAAAAAAAAGTGACTTTTATTATTGAGGCACTTATAATCCTTGTAGCTGCTTTTAATATCACAAGCACGCTAATAATGTTAGTGATGGACAAAACAAAGGAGATCGGCATACTAAAGTCTATGGGGGCGACAAAAAGAAGCATTTGGTCAATATTCGTTTTTGAAGGCACGTTTATCGGCGTTATAGGGTCTATTTTGGGGACTTTGCTTGGGATTTTCTTATGTTGGTCTTTGGAAACCTGGCTTCCAATAAAAATTCCCGGAACTGTCTATCAGGTTGACAGACTACCTGCTGAGATAAATTGGTATTTCGTTTTGTTTGTTAATATTTGCGCACTACTTATCTGTTGGCTTGCAACGTTATATCCTGCATGGAGAGCTTCTACACTGAGACCTGTTGAGGCATTGAGATATGAATGACGATAATATCTGTTTAAAAACAGTCAATTTATACAAGTCGTATATTAGCGGTAAAGAAGAATTACAGGTGCTAAAAGGAATAGATTTGACTGTTAAAATTGGGGATTTCGTAACTATCGTTGGTCCGTCAGGAACCGGAAAAACGACACTTTTAAATTTACTTGGCACTCTTGACAGACCAACTAGCGGAGCAGTTTTCTACAAAGATCAGGACGTGTTCAATCTCAGTGATAGAGATTTGGCGAGGTTTCGCAATAGGGAAATAGGCTTTATCTTTCAGTTTCATCATCTTTTGCCGGAGTTTACGGCTATAGAAAATGTTATGATGCCGAACTTGATAGCGGGGATAAATAAAGAAAAGGCATTTAAATCCGCTAGAGAATTGCTTCAAATAGTAGGGCTAGAAGGCAGAGAACATCATAGACCTACTGAACTTTCAGGAGGTGAACAGCAAAGGGTAGCTGTCGCAAGGGCGTTGATCAACAACCCAAGAGTCGTGTTGGCAGATGAACCTACAGGAAATCTCGACAGAAAGTCAGGAGATGCTATACACGATATGATTTTTAGGCTAAACCAAGAGATGAAACAAACGTTTATAATTGTAACACACAACGAAAATTTAGCTCAAAGATCAAATAAGATTATCAGGCTTATTGACGGAAAAGCAGAGATTTTGAAAGGTGAACAAGAAAGACCATAATAAACAGTTTTTCTGCTATGGAGAATAAAATGGGACTTGTTATATACTTAAATGGAGAATATGTATCAAAGGAAGAAGCAAAGGTTTCTGTGTTTGATCACGGATTACTTTACGGTGATGGTGTTTTTGAAGGGATCAGGTCTTATAATGGCAGAGTTTTCAAACTAAACGAACATCTACAAAGGTTATACGATTCTGCAAAGGTTATCCGTTTGACAATACCGTTAAGTCCTGAAGAGATGAAAGAGAAAATATTGGAAACTCTCAGGCGAAATGGACTTCGTGACGCATATATTAGAGTTGTCGTTACCAGAGGTCCGGGTGATCTAGGATTAGACCCAGATAAATGCTGTAAAGAAGGTTTCGTGTTTATAATTACAGATAAAATTGTTTTGTATGATGATGAATATTATAAAAATGGTTTGTCGGTCATAACAGTGCCAACGAGAAGGAACATTCCAGAAGCTCTGAACCCAAGAATAAAGTCATTGAACTATCTTAACAACATAATGGCAAAAATTGAGGCGAAAAATAGCAACGTCATAGAAGCTATAATGCTTAATTCTGATGGTTATGTAGTAGAGTGCACAGGCGATAATATATTTATCGTCAAAAATGGTGCGGTATATACTCCGCCAACTTATATAGGTGCATTAGAAGGTATTACCAGAGATGCGGTAATGGACCTAGCGAGAAATATGGGCATAAAGGTTGAGGAACGCGTCTTCAATCGCTATGAAGTCTATATTGCTGATGAGTGCTTTTTAACTGGAACCGCTGCTGAAATAATACCAGTTGTTAAAGTCGATGGCAGAATAATAGGTGATGGTAAACCCGGTGATATTACAAAAAAACTAATAGAGGAATTCCGTAAACTCACTCAAACTACTGGAATACCGATATATGAATAAACATTTAACTTTGAGACTATTTTTTATAATATGCTATTTTAAAAAATATGCTATGTGAAATCTGTTCTGAAAATCAGGCATCCTATGTGATCAGTACTATCATTGATTCTAAATTGATGGCATTTTACGCATGTGAGAGCTGTGCGATTAATGGGGAAAAGTCTTTCACTCAGCGGGAACCTCAGCAAGGATCAATGAAGTATAATCAAAAATTGATATGCCCTTTTTGTCTTTATGAGTTATCACTTGATAAAGATCACTATGATCTATCGTTATTAGGTTGTCCGTTTTGCTATGATCAATTTCACAAAGAGTTAACTCCAATAATACTTAAAATACAAGGAAGCACAAAACATCGCGGGAAATTCTTCGCAAAAAATAATGATCTGGTATCAAAATTTTCTAGCGAAACTCAACCTTTTTCTCGTAGTTCAGTCTCTATACGTGAAGCGCAATGGATGAGCGATAAAGGACCCAACTTCGACGTTGTGGTAAGCAGTAGAGTTAGGTTAGCACGTAATATAAACGGCTATCCATTCTGTAATTTGGCTATTCAGTCTGAATTGAGTGAGATAGCAGAGATCGTAGAACAAGCACTAGTAAATGTAGCAAAACAAGACAACTCTTTATTAAAGAACGCTTATGTTGTTGATATTGATAATTTAGATGATATTGATCGTGCTTTTCTTTTTGAAAGACATCTCATTAGCCAAGATTTGATGAGAAAACGTTTTTTCAGAAGAGCGGTTATTGACGAAAATGAAATTATAAGTATAATGATAAATGAGGAAGATCATATTCGCCTCCAAGCCATTGATTCTGGTTTGCAAATTGATAAGTTATGGAATATCATTAATGATATAGACAATAGTTTAGGGAATATAATTGATTATGCCTTTTCTAGTGAATGGGGATTTCTCACAGCATGCCCATCTAATATTGGGACTGGTCTCAGGGTCTCGATAATGTTCCATCTGCCAGCTCTATCAATGACAAAAGATGGAAAAGAAATTTTATCTTCCATCGCTAATATGGGTTATGCTGTCAGGGGAATCTACGGTGAAGGAACAAAAAACGTGGGGGCTTTTTACCAAATATCTAATGATGTAACTCTTGGACAATCAGAGGAAGAAATCGTAGAACAAATGCAATCTACTGCTATGCAGATTATTGATTATGAACGAGAAGAAAGACAAAATCTCATTAAAAAAGATGGAATAAAAATTGAGGACGCTGTATTTAGAGCTTATGGGATATTGACTAATGCCAAATTAATATCCTCTGATGAATCTATTGAGTTGCTTTCTTGGATCATTTTGGGGATCAATATGGGATTGCTCCCTGATTTAGATCATATTAACATTTATAGTCTATTAACTTTAACGAGGTCTGCACATTTGCAAAAGATTGAAGGTAAAAAGTTTGACAATTTGACACAAGATATAAATAGGTCAAAAGTTATAAAGACTTTTTTGTCAAAAAAATCTAAGTCGGTTTTATAAGATTTATGATTTAAATTTGTTTAAATTCAATAATTTTTTAACAATATATGGATACCATTTTTATATAGATAAGTGAGGATGTCCTATGTTTGCAGGAAGATTAACAGAAAGGGCAAAAATAATTATTAATTATGCTGGCGAAGAAGCCATGCGATTAAATCATGATCAGATAGATACAGAACATTTACTCTTGGGGTTAGTGCATGAAGGACAAGGGATAGCAGCTATGGCATTGATTGAGCTTGGCATCAATCTTGAAAAGCTTGAAAGCGAAATAAAAAAGATGATAAAAAGACCATCAGTGATCAGTAATGTCCGACAGCCAATAGAATACTCACCGTCAGCTAAGAAAGCTCTGCAATACGCAATGGAAGAGGCACATAAGTTAGAACTCGATCATATAGGGACAGAACATATATTGTTAGGATTAATCAGGGAAAAAGACGGAATAGCAGGGATGATCCTCAGTAAACTTGGAGTAACTGCTGAAAAAGTTCGTAGAGCTATTAAATATCAACCAACTAATAATATGTCTAGTCCTTCTGCCCGTAGAATTCCACGAAGCATAGATCAATATAGCCGAGACCTTACACAGATGGCAAGAGATGATCTTTTAGACCCGATCATCGGTCGCGATAATGAGATGGAACGTGTTATGCAGATATTAATAAGACGTAAGAAAAACAATCCTGTTTTGATCGGAGAGCCGGGTGTGGGCAAGACCGCTATCGTAGAAGGTTTGGCACAGAAAATAGCCAGTGGAGATGTTCCAGATTCTTTATTGGATAAGAGATTAGTAACGCTTGATCTAGCGGGTCTTGTTGCAGGAACAAAATATAGAGGTCAGTTTGAAGAGAGACTTAAAAATATAATGAATGAGATAAGGCAATCACAAGATATAATACTGTTCATAGATGAGATTCATACGATCGTTGGCACAGGAGCAGCAGAAGGGGCTATTGACGCGGCAAATATGCTTAAACCAGCTTTGTCAAGAGGTGAGATACAGTGCATAGGGGCTACAACGCTTGATGAATACAGGAAATATATAGAAAAAGATGGCGCATTGGAAAGAAGATTTCAAATTGTAAACGTTCCACAACCTAGCGTAGAAGAGACTATTGAAATACTCAAAGGTCTAAAAGAAAAATATGAGGATCATCACGGCGTTACATATACACCAGAGGCGCTTTCAGCTGCTGCCAGGCTTTCCGCTCAATATGTCTCTGACCGTTACTTACCAGATAAAGCTATTGATGTTATAGATGAAGCTGGTTCTTATGTGAGACTAGGAAGGATTAATGCTAAGTCTAAAAAGGACTTACAAGTCAAAGAACAATCTGTTGACGAATCAAGATCATCCGAGATGAAGGCGTTCCAGTTAGATGAAGATGATATTTCGTTAAAAATATTTGATCCCCCCTATAATAACTTGTCAATGTATCATAACCAAATAAAAAGAAGTTTAAACAGGGAACGTTTAGTTGTGACCGAAGATGACATAGCTGCTGTGATCTCAAAGTGGACTGGGATACCTATATCAAAACTTGAAGAGACAGAGGCAGAGAAACTTATACGAATGGAAGATGTCCTCAAAGAGCAAGTGATCGGGCAAGATTCAGCAATACACGCGCTTTCTAGGGCGGTTAGAAGATCAAGGGCCGGTATGAAAGATCCAAATAGACCTATCGGATCGTTCATTTTTATTGGACCAACTGGCGTGGGAAAAAGCTATCTGGCTTCTGTGCTTGGCGAATTCTTATTCGGCACTCAAGATGCGATCATCCGTATTGATATGTCAGAATTTATGGAGAAATTCTCTGTCTCAAGGCTTGTTGGCGCTCCGCCAGGTTACGTCGGTTATCAGGAAGGTGGAGAGCTTACTGAAAAAGTCAGGAGACATCCTTATTCAGTTATCCTATTAGATGAAATAGAGAAAGCACATCCAGACGTTTTCAATATACTTTTGCAGGTCCTTGATAATGGCAGACTTTCTGATAACTTGGGGCATACAGTTGATTTTAGAAATACCATATTAATAATGACATCAAATGCTGGAAGTAGAGATATTGTAAAAGGAACAACAATCGGTTTCAGAACGACTGATTCTACTAAATCTTATGATGATATGCGTAGTAAAATAATGGCTGAATTGAAACGTGTATTTAATCCAGAGTTTCTAAATAGGATTGACGAAGTAATAACATTCAATCCTCTCGGACGAGAACATATCGCAAAAATTGCAGAATTAATGCTGAATGATGTAAAAAATCGATTAAAGAAAAATAATGTTGAATTGGTCTTCCTGCCCACTGCAATTGATTTCATAGTCGAAAAAGGTTATGATCCTCAATTTGGTGCAAGGCATCTGCGTCGCGAAATACAGAGATATATAGAGGACCCAATAGCCGAAAAATTACTTGAAGGAACTGCTAGCGGGAACACGATTTATGTGTCATTTGACGGAGAAAAGATCTGCTTTGATAGCGAACAGCCGGTCACATTAGACGCATAAAAGTAATCAGACATATGACAATAAATGTGAGGTGTGATTCTCTTAACAATGAAAACTGTATTCAGTAAGAAAAATTTATATAATGATCTGTTTTGCATCATTTTAACACAAGAAAAGTATTTGATACTGTCGGTTTTAATTGCGTTAGTATCTTTTTATGCTGTAACGCCTATGCTTGCACAAGATAGCACATCAACCTCAGATAGCCGATTTATAATAAAATCCATACAAATTCAAGGAAGTAAAACAATGCCATCTGAGGCTATTATAAGTATGCTCCAAACAAGGGTTGGGGATGAGGTGTCAAGGAAAAAATTGAGTGATGACGTAAAGGAATTATATAAACTAGGGCAATTTTCTAATATTGAAGTTGAATCAACGCCAGCTGAAGACGGGATCATACTCACATTTATATTGGAAGAATGGCCAAAAGTGTCAGGAGATATTGTTATTAATGGAAATAGCGAGATCAGCACAAGCAAGATCAAGGACATTTTAACAATTGGGACAAATCGTTCAGTTAGCGGAAAAGCCCTACAAGATAGTAAAAATAAAATACTAGATTTATATAAACAAAAGGGCTTTTATCTGGCTCAGGTTGAACCAAACATTGTCCCAAACCCCGAAGATGGGACTGCGAGGGTTTCATTTGATATCACTGAAGGGAAAAAAATAACCGTTCAAGAAATAGAGATAATCGGAAATCGTAGAATTTCAGATCGCGAAATAAGAAAGCAGATGAAGCTTAAAAAAGGCAAAAGGTTTGATGATTATCTCTTCGAAGGCGATCAAGTGACCGTGATTAATTATTATCGGCAAAACGGTTTTGCAGACGTAAGGCTCATTAAGGCGGAAAAGGAATTCAATGAGACAAAAACAGGAATTATTGTGCGGTTAGAATTAGAAGAGGGTCCTCAATATAGAATAGGTAGCATAAATTTGAAAATAAACCCATTTGAGGACACAAAACCGATATACTCAAAAAAGGATATTTTCTCGCAATTTATCATTGAAAAAGGAGATGTATTCAAAGAGGCTGATCTTGCCGAAAATATAAGAAGGATACATAAAATGTATCTTGATAAAGGCAGAATAAACACTGAGGTAAAACCAGATATAAAATACAATGCACAAGAAGAGGTTGTTGATATCTATCTTACGATCTCAGAAGGAACAGTGGGGTATATAGGCGATGTCTCTATTAACTGGGTGTCTCAAAGCAGTGAAGAGCCACATAAGACCAAAGAATATGTTATCCGAAGAGAGTTAGACCGATTTAACATTAAAGAAGGCAAACTCTATTCATATCAAAATATTGAAGATGCGCGTAGAAAGATATTAAATTTGGGACCTTTTATAAGAAGGGCAGAGCCAAGAGTAGATATTCAAGAGGATGCGACTGAGCTTGATAAAGAAGGCGAAACTCCGAAGTCGCAAAAAGTTGCTGTTAGCTTTGATATAGAGGAATCCCGTCAATCAGGGATGTTTAGTATCGCTGGAGGTTATGGCTCAGAGGGCGGATTGTTTGGCGCGCTTGATGTATGGGACGACAATATATTAGGACGTGCGCTCAGAATTCAAGTCAGGGGAGAGATGGGAACAAAGGAACGTCGCACAGGTCAGTTATTATTTAGTTCTCCTTGGATATTGAACACTCCCACTTCTTTGACTGCAAGTCTGTATAGTATAAGAAGGACAATAAGCTATATGCCGGGATATTACGAGGATGAGGATAAAGCTAGTTACAGAGATGAAAGCGTAGGGGGAACTATTCGAATAGGTCGTCCAATAACGCGAACGATCAATCTTTCATCAGGTATTAGAAATGAAAATACAACTTATAAACAATGGGACGAAGATTTAAAAAAGTTTGTCTCTCCGGAAGAGTGGTATAGGAATAATGTCAATCCGAATCCAACTGAAAGTGAATTGAAAAAGCTTCCAACTTCCTATGGAAGGACAAGAAGCATAATATTTGCAGCTGAAAGGGATACAAGGAACTACCTTACAAGCATGTTTGATCCCAATAGCGGTTCTTCACATAATATATCTGCAGAATTTTCGGGATTAGGGGGCGATGTATTCCACAAAATTATAGAAGAGTCAAGCATCTTCATACCTACATGGTGGAAATTGGTGCTTGTCTTTCATACTCAATTTGGATATATAGGCGGAAGAGATGCTGAATACCTGAGATTCGAAAGATTTTATTTGGGGGGCATACGCTCTGTCCGTGGATATGCACAATATTCAATTACTCCTCCGGGCGAATATTCTCAATTTGGTGGAAATCGTATGGCTCAGTTAAATATTGAGTACCGTTTCCCAATAACCTCTATGCTCAGAGGTATTATTTTCTTTGATGCAGGTCAAACTTGGGGTGGAACACAAAGCGTTTGGAAGGATTTTAGTCCCAAAAAATCGGTTGGGTTAGGAATAAGATTTGACTTTTTAGGTGCGTTGGCACGTTTGGAATATGCGAAGCCTCTTGACAGATTGGAGGGGGAATCCAAAGTCAGAGGCTGGAAGCTTGAATTTGATATAGGACCATCATTTTAGTTGAAAACAAAGATTTAGGGCTAAAAGTCTTTATGTTAGGGAATAAGGAAAAGGTTAAAATCTTGAATATTCAATTATAAGTCCTAACATTGGACCTATTTGGAGGTTTTAAATGCATAAAAAACGTTTGATAGTTTTATTAGCAATTGTTGCTTTATCACTTATGTTATATACAATATCATCGTTTGCTCAATCTCCTATTAGAATTGCAGTCGTTGATACAGAGAAAGTCTTTCAAGATTCGGTATGGGGAAAGAAAGCCCTGGAAGAACTGGAAAAAACTACCGAAGGTTGGCAAAAAAAAGGGGAAGATATAGAAAAAGAACTAACGAGATTAGAGGAAGAACTAACCAAACAACGTACTTTTTTGGACAACAAAGAGGAAGAAAAGAAACTACAAGACCAAATTGATATCAAAAAACTAGAAGGACAAAATCTTATCCAAGAGGGAAATTTAGCTATCAGGCAAAAACAACAGGAACTTATGGAGCCTATCATACAAGAGATTAAAGACCTTATTAAAAAAATCGCTGTGGAAGAAAAATATGATATAATACTTGAAAAGCAGTTAGATATATACAAGATCGTCCTCTATGTAAATCCAGAGTTAGATATAACAAGCCGAATTACAGCAATGCTAGATAAATCTTATAGAGATAAAAATCCTGACAAAGCAAAAAGCGATTCCCAGAAAAAGCCCGATAAATCAGAAGTTAAGCCAAAGGAAACTGAGAAAAAAGACTCCAAGTGATAAGCTAAAATTATTAATATAATACTTTTATAGAATGTTAACATTAAAAAGAGGATATAAAAAATGGTTAAGAAGCTGAAAGAAGTTTGTGAATTATTAGGTGGCGAGCTATTTGGAGACGGTGAAATAGAGATCAATGGCGTCGCAGGCATCAAAGAGGCAAATGAGGGGCAGATCACATTTGTTGCCAATCCTCGTTATCTATCCCAAATAGAGAAGACAAAAGCTTCTGCCATAATTGTTTGCAAGGGAGTGCAATGTAATGGAAAGTCCTTGATTCAAGTCCAAAATCCATATCTAGCATGGGCAAAAGTTGTTGAAATGTTTTCTGAAACAGATAATAAAGTTAAAGGCATACATCCAACAGCAGTTATAGGCGAAAACGTTAAACTTGGCAGAGATGTTAGCATCCAAGCTTATGCAGTTATAGATGATAACGCTGAAATAGGAAACGAAGCAATCATATCTTCATTTGTTTATATAGGAAAAAATTCAAAAATAGGTGCAAAAACCCTTATCTATCCACAGGTGACAATAAGAGAAAATATCACAATTGGTGAAAGAGTCATAATTCACAGTGGGACTGTTATCGGTAGTGACGGATTTGGTTTTGTTCCCGATAACGGTAAACTACATAAAATACCCCAAATTGGAACTGTGATCGTTGAAGACGATGTAGAGATCGGTGCCGGTGTAACAATTGATAGAGCTAATACAGGCAAGACAGTTATCGGTCGTGGGACAAAAATTGACAATCTCGTTCAGATTGCTCATAACGTTATAATAGGTGAGGACTGTCTTATCGTCGCACAGGTTGGTATCGCTGGGAGTGCGGTAATTGGCAACCGAGTTAAGCTTGCTGGGCAAGTTGGTGTTGTTGGGCATATAACTATCGGCGATGATGCCGAAATAACTGCCAAATCTGGTGTGAGTAAAAGTATACCACCAGGTAAAGCTACTTGGTCAGGTGTCCCAGCTATGCCACATATGAAAGACCTGAGAATACAGGCGGTTGCTCAAAGATTACCAGAAATATTGGATATGATTCACGAAATGCAAGAAAGGATAGAGTTTCTTGAACGAAAATTAGAAGAACATAAATCTACCCCTGTCTCTAGAGTATCCATTGAGAATTGATGCTATGGGCTATCCTGTCCCTGTCTTAGCATATCACAAAGTTGACTCAAAGAAGGAATTGGGCATTACCCTGATTTCTCCAAGCAAGTTCGAAAGACAAATTGAATTCCTTAAACAAAGCGGTTATAACAGTATATCCCCTCAGTCGCTATTCGACCAAATAAAAAGTGATAAGTCTGTCCTTATTACTTTCGATGACGGCTATGAAGGAATTTACAATTATGCCTATCCGATAATAAAAAAGTATAATTTTAACGCTGTTATATTCTTGACGACAGGATATATAGGAAATTATAATAAATGGGATTCTAGCCCAGGACCAAGATTTAAACATCTAAATTGGCGACAAATTAAAGAGATGTCCGATGACGGAATATGTTTCGGCTCTCACGGTGTCCGTCATTTGTTTCTGACAAAACATAGAGATAAAGATATAAAATACGAACTCAAAGTTTCAAAAGAAACTATAGAGGATAAAATAGGGAAACAAGTGATCTTTTTCAGTTATCCTTATGGTGATTGTAATGAAAGGATTTTTGAGTTTGTAGAAAAAACTGGTTATAGATCAGCTTTTTCACTTAAACCTGAACTTCTATCTGTCGAGTATTTGACCAATAGATATAATCTGCCAAGAATAGCCATATATTCCATTGACAGTATGATAGATTTCAAGGCAAAACTTGGTGAAACCAAAAACTCGCTTATCTATATGCAGAGGTTAAAAAACCGGATTATCAATAGATGTTCCTATGCTAGTTTGATGTTTGAAAAAATTAAGCTATAAGGTTTAAATTTTATATGATTCAACAAACAAAATTGGAAATTGTCAAGGATACTAAAAAGTCAGAAGTAAAAGACAATTCTTATTCCTATGCTTATCGTATATCTCATATATTCGATTATGTTGCTATATTAAGACCAATATTGTTAATACCTGTCTGGACGATGACCTTGATGGGATATTATAGAGCGATCAGGAGCGATTTACCTAATCAAATATCCCTTCCTTTCTTCAACGGTATTGGATTTGTTATTGTCCCGCATAGTGAAATTTTGACGACTTTATTTCTTTATTCCCTGCTTATGGGTGCGGTTTACATTTTGAATCAACTTACCGATAGCAACGCAGATGGAATAAATGGAAAACTGTATTTGATCCCTTACGGTTATCTGAAAAAAAGTCAAATGAAAAGCCAGATGTTGATCTTGTTTTTGATTTCAATTGTTGTTTCCTTCTTAAATCTTTCAATTACTAGCTCAGTTTTAATGTTGTTTTCAGCGATTATGGGAATAGCTTATTCAATTCCCCCAATAAGGTTGAAGGGAAAACCTATAATAGATTTATTTGCGAACGCATTCGGATTTGGCATTATTGCTTTTTCTGTGGGTTGGTCAGCAAAGTCTGCTCTCTCTTTAAACTCTTTGCTTGATTCTATACCATACTTCCTTTGTGTGTCTTCCGCATTCATAAATACCACAATACCAGATATGGAAGGGGATTTTCGTAACGGAGATAGGACGACAGGTATCTATTTGGGAATAAAAAAATCGTGCTTGGTTAGCACAACAATCCTGGTCCTTGTCATATTGGCTAGCTTATATCGCCGAGATATAGTGCCCTTAATTGCATCGGTTGTCTCTTTGCCCTTTTTTGTATATATGACTATTGCAAATTGGGGAGAAAAGACTGATATTAAGTCAATATCTTTGGCAACAAAGATCAGCGTCCTTACTTTATCTTTGTTAGTTTCATTACTTATTCCAATTTATTTTATATTATTGTTATTAACTGTAATTCTAGTAAGGATTTATTATCACGTAAGATTTGGGATCAATTATCCCTAAAAGATCAAAGGGGTGTTTCACGGAGAAAATTGTTATGATGCAGTATAAATTGAATTTCGCCTTTTCAATTGTATTTGTCTTTCTTATATTTGTTCTATCTTTACGAACTCAAGCCTATGCAGAGATACATTATACGTTTTTTGGCTATTCTCTTCTCAACCGTCATCATCCAGAGGTAATAATGGATGCTCCATGGCGAGTTAATGCTGGCGAACCCATACCTATTGTGTGTATCATAAAAGACGCAGACCGCTTTCCGATCGTCTTAGAACGTATAGCTGCCAAATACCGATTAAATGATGGCGATTGGCAATTCAAAGAGATCGGTTTAGGGCAGAAATCATTACTTATAACGCAACATCTGTGGTATAATCTAAGCTATATAGAGCCTTTTAACGAAACTGGAAACTTAGAGATCGTTATGGAGGCGGAGTTTATAATTAAAGGTAAGAAACGCAAAGTGGTTATCGATAATCTGCCGGGTTTATCTCATAGTCCACTTAATACTTTGATCAGTTCATCAAAACTGCCTTCAATAGATGGTTGGTATTATGGGGACCCCCATTATCATTCAGATATGACTCAAGATCAAGTTGAATTTGGCGCGCCTATTGAGCTGACCGCTACTATGGCAAAAGCTATTGGACTAAGTTGGTTTGCTGTTACAGATCACTCTTACGATCTTGACATCGCTATCGGGCAATATTTTGACCGAGATGAAAACCTGACCAGATGGAAAAACGTCCAGAATGTCTCTTCACTCTTCAACGCTTCTGATGATGATTTTGTTATCATTCCGGCAGAGGAGTTATCCTGTGGCAATTGTAGGTCTCATAATATTCATCTATTGACCTTCAATGTCCCAGATTTCATTCCCGGCAGTGGAGATGGCGTTAAAAGTGGTTTTTTTAACAAAAAGCCTAGTTTATCCTTGGCAGAATCGCTGAAATTTATAAAGGAAAAAGGCGGTTTTGCGTATGCCGCACATCCCGAAGCTGGTAATGGTTTCATGGGAACGTTGGTCTTGAACAGAGGGCATTGGAAAAGGAAAGATTACGATCTGCCTGATTATACCGGACTTCAGTTTTGGAATGGTGAAAATCACCCAAAATTTGAGAAATCCCGCAAAATCTGGATTGATTACTTGCTTAACGGACGTAAACTATATATTCTCGGCGGAAATGATGCACACGGCGATTTCAACAGATGCAGAGGGGTTCGGTATCCAAACACTAAATTAAAAGAAACAGAAAAACATGTGTTTGGAAAAATCCGAACCTATGCCTATTGTGGCAATAAAATCTCCTATGACTGCATATTACAAGCGATGAAAAATGGCAATTCAATCGTGACTAACGGTCCTATATCAATAATTCACGCACAAAACGATAATGGGAGAATAGCCAAAATCGGAGAGGAAATATACGGCAGAAAATTCAGAATTGTTATCAATTCTAAATCTACTGATGAGTTTGGTGATATTAAAGATATCAACATATATAAGGGAGACCTTATAAAAAAAGTCGAGCAAGTTGATAAAGTTTATCTCTTAGAAGAAAAAAGGAACAATTCTGAGACAATATACAAAGATTTCGTATACGATATTGAGCCAAAAAACTCCTGTTACATAAGATTAGAAATAGCGTCTTCTTCAAAAGACAGAAAATATAGCTGTTTGACAAATCCGATCTGGTTAAAGGTTGATGGTTAAGAGATGAATGAAAAAGGTTTTGATCGCATATATTAAGTTGATCCGACCGTTAAACGGTTTGATAGCGTTTATATCAGTCTTACTTGGTGCGTTCTTGTCAAGTGGCAATATCTATCCAGATAAAAAGGTAATATTTGCTTCTTCTGTGGCATTGTTGTTGCTATCTGCTGGCAATGCCCTAAATGACTATTATGATGTTTTGACAGATAGGATAAATAAACCATCAAGACCAATACCGGCTGGCTTAATCAAAAGACGATCCGCATTGATCTTTTCCGTTATGTTGTTCTTGGTAGCGATAGGAGTGTCATATTTCATTAATCTGAAAGGATTTATAATCGCTTTGGTTGTTACCTTTTTATTGATGCTTTACTCGGCTAAATTAAGAGACTTTCCTTTTCTGGGGAATTCAACCATCGCTTTTCTTACAGGATTGGCGTTTATATATGGCGGCATTGCTGTTAGATCTATAAGTGGTGCGATCGTTCCTGCAATATTTGCTTTTCTTTTTACTTTATCCCGTGAAATTGTTAAAGATATTCAGGACATAAAAGGCGATCAATTAGCTGGAATGTCTAGCATACCAATAAACTGGGGAAAGAAAAAAGCGGTTTTTATATATATCATTTTCTCCGCCCTCGTAATAATTGCTAGTCCAATACCTTATATCACGGGATATTATTCCTTTTATTATCTTATTTGTATGATTGTTGGGGTAGACCTAGTTCTAGTATACTGCATTGCAAGTTTGCTAAAAAATTCGTCAGAAAAAAATTCTGGTAGAATTGCTACCATTATGAAATTTGATATATTCGCTTGTTTAGTTGCCATATATCTTGGTAAGTAAATGATAACTTTTTAATTGTCGGGGATTTTTATGGAATATCCTATTGTAGATAGAGAAATATGCGGATATTGTGGAACATGTGTTGGAGTTTGTCCAAAGGATGCCATAGATCTAGTTGATTTGCACTTGAACATTGACAAAAGAAAATGTATAAGTTGCGGAACATGCGTGAAAGTTTGTCCTATAAATGCTCTTAAAATGACTGATGAATATAATGTAGAAGCTCCGTCAAAAGATTTCCGTAATTATGACTTGTCAAAGTGCAAATCGTTGTTTTATGACGTTGTAGTTATAGGTGCAGGTCCAGCAGGTTCTATGTCTGCATTGGCTTCTGCTAAACAAGGTGTCAGTGTCCTTATGATTGAAAAACGTCAGGAGATCGGCTCCCCTGTCCGCTGTGCCGAAGGAGTGAGCAAACGTCCTCTAAGGGAATTGGTTGATATTGACCCCAAATGGGTATGTGCGGAGATAAAAGGTGGACGCATATTTGCTCCTAATGGAAACTTCATAACAGTTGATCTGCCAAGTGAAGGTCTTGTCCTTGAAAGAAAAGTCTTTGATCGTGATCTGGCTATGCTCGCAGCAAAAGCCGGAACTGATATATGGGTTAAATCACGTGCAATTGATGTCATAAAAGAAGATAACAAAATTGCTGGGGTTATAGTCCGAAGGCTCGATGGAGACTATGCGGTTAAAGCGAAGGTAGTTATAGCGGCTGATGGGGTCGAATCTCAGGTCGGAAGATGGGCTGGATTAAGAACTTTTAGCAAACCTGAAAATATAGACACATGCGCGCAATATCTGATGGCAGGTATCGATATTGATCCAAATTATTGTGATTTTCATATCGGGCATCAGATAGCACCTAGGGGGTATGCTTGGGTGTTTCCCAAAGGTAAAAATGTCGCAAATGTTGGCATAGGTATTGGCGGGCATTTAGATAGTGAAACTGCTATCAATTATCTCGATAAATTCGTTAAAAACAAGTTTGGCAAAAGTGCTCCTGTGGTCTCTTGCGTCTTTGGTTCTGTGCCTACTGCTGGGACGCTTTCTGAAATTGTTTTGGATGGTTTAATGATAGTCGGTGATGCTGCTCATCAGAACGACCCGGTATCCGGCGGAGGTATAATAAACGCTATGATCGCTGGAAATATAGCAGGGGAAGTGGCTGGCAAAGCTATAAAATCAGGGGATACTTCACGTTCGTCGTTGACAGAATATGAAAGAAAATGGCATAAAAGAATAGGGCGAACATTTCATCATCTCAGAATTATTAGAGAAGGCGTGTTAAAACTTAGTGATAAATCGTTAAATGACCTTGCAGACGTATTAGCTAGCTCAAAGAAACGAACTATGATTGAATTGTTTTGGACTGCTTTGAAAAATGAACCAAAACTCCTGTTAGAATTGAGACATCTGATCTCTATGGGTTGGGTCTAAAAATAGGACAGTTAAAATGGAATTTGTTTGGCAACATCTATTAAATATAAAAGATCAAAAGGGGGCTGGTTATCTAGTATTAATAGACCCAGATAAACAGACTTTAGAAAGTGCATCCCACTTGGCAGAGGTAGCTGCAAAAGCTGATGTAGATGCGATACTCATTGGAAGCAGTTTTTTTATGTCTGATGAATTTGACCTGATGGTTCAATCTGTCAAAAAAGCATCAAATCTGCCTATTATTATATTCCCCGGCTCATCTAATCATATTTCTCGTTATGCGGATGCTATACTTTTTCTGAGCCTTATAAGTGGAAGAAATCCAGAATTTTTAATAGGTGAGCATGTTAAAGCAGCTCCTATCATAAAACGTTATGGATTAGAAGCTATACCAACCGGTTATATGCTTATAGATGGTGGGGCAAGCACATCAGTTCAATTTGTAAGTGCAACAATACCTATTCCGAGAGATAAAACTGATATTGCTATTGCCCATGCAATAGCTGGTGAGCTACTTGGTATGAAGATGATCTATCTTGAATGCGGAAGCGGAGCGGTTAAGTCTGTTCCTAACGAGATGATCTTTGCAGTTAAGGAGCAGATCAGTATCCCCCTGATTGTAGGCGGTGGAATAGTCGATCCAAAAGAAGCTGAAGAAAAAGTGCGATCTGGTGCTGATTTTATCGTTACCGGAAGTGTCTTAGAAAAAACAGGAAACTTAAATCTTATAGAAGATTTCGCATCTGCAATACATTTTTCCAAAGGATCAAAGAAAAGTTGATAGTATGAACTAACTTTTCGGTAAAATCAAAAATCAGTGTTTTCATTGTTCTGTCACTTTTTTAAAATTTGTTCCCCAAAGACGTTTTCTTTCGTCATATACTCCGTTAATACCTTCTTCCGTTGGTGTTAATGGCCATATTGTTAAGAATTCTAGGTCTTCCGTCCCGATATTGGTTATCTTATGTGGAGTCCCTGCTGGAATGAATATCGCTGTATTTTTTCCGACCTCATAAGCTTGCTCATCGTCTCCGAACTCCATCTTTCCGATCCCGCTTAATATGTAATATGCCTCGTCATAAGGCTCTGGATGTGTTCCCATTCCGCCAGGGTCCTTGCCGGGCTTGAGAGTAGCGTGAACAAGCATCAGTCTTGACGATCCTACGCCATCGGATTCAATAAGCAATCTTGATATATATGCTCCGCCTGATTCTGATGGTGAAAACCCCATTATTTCGTCAACTTTTACAATTCTCTCCTTTTTCGCCATAATCTTCTCCTAAACTCTGATCTTGTATTTTATCTTATAACAGTAACTGTTCCACTTATAATTCGCTGTCCAAGATGGACCTGGAAAATGTATAATCCGCCCTCTACATATCTTCCCCGATTATCAGTGCCATCCCAGACACGATTCCCATTCTCAATCCGTTTGATGAGCCTGCCGTTTATATCATAGATATTTATATAAAAATCTGAACTGTCAAAAACTAGATGAAATATAGTTTTATCTCCGAAATTATCCTTGCCATTCGGAGAAAATGGATTTGGAGATGCCCAGCATCTAATAAGACTTTTTTCTGATGATGATGCCTTCATCAAGGCGAACTTTCCAAGATAATCTACCTTTACAGATGTAATTGAGTCTTGAACCCTGTTCCATTTAACGCCGTCCCAAAAGTAGACTGAAAGGTCAAGCGATTCATATTTACCGTCAAAATCTATCTCAATCGGTTTCTTAAATCTTATGTCTTTGATCTGCCTAAAATGCTTATCATAGGCTTTTATCCTATATGTTGCAACAGTGCCAATGTCTGCATTTTCTTTTGTTATCTCAATTCGTATATCTTGGTCTAATGATTCTGGTAAAACTTTGATTCTAGTTTCAGGCTCTGATAGACAACTGATCTCTTTAACTTCGCTTGAGTCTGAACGGACTAGCGTATCTATAACGAAGAATTCACCTTGCGAGATACTATCGCATAGATTACCGGCTTTGTCATAAGCAGAAAAAATAAATCTTGCATCGCCGTCGCCCGTGCGTAATGTAACATCAAAAAAACCCCTCCATTCTGTTTCAGCGCCTTTCAATTCTATTGGTATAGCCATTATTGAATATGCAGGTTTATATCTAAGTAGGGGATTATACACTGGCTCTGATGTCTTTAATAGCACCTCAATTGTTCCTTGTCCGACGACAGTTATATCTCCTTTTTTTATTTAAATTTTACTCAGATTTATACTTGCTGTCGGCGGAGTTTTATCTATCATAATCCTATAATGTGATGTTTCACTCCAATTTCCAGCCTTATCAACCGCTCTAATGTGAAAATAATGAATTCCGTCCTCCAAATCCTTTATATTTACGGAGTTTTCATTGGTTATTCTGATCTCTTTTGGCACTGTGTCTTTGGAAGTGTCAAGTATCCAACTGAAGCCGTCCAAACCTGACTGTTCTCCTTCAACGTTCCAAGACATAATGAGATCGTTGTCTTTATACCATTTATCTTGATCTGGATGTGTTACACTGGTAACAATAGGGGTAAATATTGAACTATCAACCATAAAACTGAGCGGAGGTGTAATTGTGTAATTACCTGCTTTATCATAAACAATTATCTGAATTGTCGCTTTTCCTTCGTTGAGATGTGGTATTTCGTCCTTATCTGTCCATCCATTGCCTTGAATAGTGTCGCTATGGAATGATGATTGAACGTCATTATACTTATAATAGGTCTTGTTCCAATCTATACCAGAAAGTTTATCATAAGCGATACCAGAATACTGTTGGATCGGCTTATTATACCATTTATTGCTTTCTGGATAAGATATAGATGCCTCTGGTGGAGTTGCATCTATTCTAAATGCGAAGTGACCTGTAGGTCCCCAAATTCCTGCGCCACTCTTCGCCCGACAATGAAAATACCATATCCCGTCGTCCAAATTGTGAAATTCAATCTTTACTGTTTTATCTATGATAGCGTCGCTTGGTATTGATAACGGATTATGGTCTAATAGATAGCTATAACCGATAATTCCGCTTGGGGCATCTGAATTGAATGTCAATCTGATATCGCGTCTATTTAACCATTCATTGCAGACCTCTATATCCGATGATATTTTCGGTGCAGGTGGAGCGTAAAGGTCTATTTTAACTTTGTAATGAGATATTTCACTTTCGTTTCCAGCATTATCTAATGCAGAGAGGCTAAAATACCAAATGCCAGATTCTGAAGCAACAAGCCCAATTGAATTAATAGAGATCAGGTTTTCATTTATCGGGGCACAGGCTTTATCCTTGCTCAAAGACCATTTATACCCTTTGATCCCTGATGTTTTATCGGAAGATGACCATTCAAATTGCACTAATTGATCACTATACCATACGTCTTCGGGATGCGTTGAGCTAAATATACTCGGCATTTCAGGCGGGATAGTATCAACCTTGATCATAATCTCATTATACATACCATAATTCCCTGCGTTATCAATTGCCCTTATGAAAACATAATGTATGCCTTCATCTAGCTGGATAATCAATGGAATATCAGTAGTAGAATTGAAAATAGGTTTATGATCTTTTGATATTCCCCATTGATAGCCTGAAACTCCACTGACAGTGTCCTCCACTTCGTCCCATTTTATTGTCAGTTTATTGACAGATGACCAATTTTCGTCAATATTCGGTTCTGTAAATATTTGTCGAATTTTCGGCGGTGGTTGCATATCTATCATAAATGGACCGATATGACCTGTCTTGACAGACCAATTGCCTGCTTCATCTACACTGCGGATATGAAAATAATACTCTTCACCTGATTCTAATTTTGGACTCTTGAATGATGATGAATCCGCATCTAAATTTACAGATTCTTCTGGTATTGTGTTTATGGAATTGTCCCACAATACCGAATAACCAACAATTCCACTTATATTATCTTCGGCAGGTCGCCATCTAATAGTTATAGTATCATTATTTGTCCATATTCCAATTGAGACATCGCTTGTGAGTTCCTTTACATTCATAGGTGGAGAGGTATCTATAAAAAAAGGACCTATATGCTCTGCGAAATCAGACCAATTGCCAGCATTATCGACGCTTCTTATGTGGAAATAATATCTGCCATCATCTAGAGGTTCACTTACAGACATCGTGGTTTGGACAGAAATATCTATTTTATCATCTGGCAGTGTTCTTGGACGATCATCCCATAATATTGAATATCCTTTCACTCCACTTGTTTCATCTTCTGCTGGATTCCAAGAAATTTTTATAATGTTATCTTTTGACCATACGCCTATTTTATGCGAATCTGATCTTATATCCTTTACGTTGCTTGGTGCGGTAGTATCTATAAAAAACGGTCCAAGATGGACAGTTTGCCCCCAGCATCCATCTCCTCTTTTGCTCATTATGTGAAAATAATGGTTATTTCCATCTGGCAATGGCTCACTTTTTGTGCTCATCTCTATTGCAGGTAGAGTGATATTATAATCAGGATAGCCAAATTCTGATGTGTCCCATAGCACAGAATAACCTTCGATCCCTGATATTTCCTCTGTTTGTGGTTCCCATTGGACTTCGATGACATTGTTTTGCGACCAATACCCTATTTTATGTGATGAGCTTTTGACTGTTATCTCCCATTGGACTTTCACTTTAACTTCATCCATAAATTTGGAATTCACATAAAGCAAAAATGTATAATTACCATTGAAATTGTTGCCTTTTTCCCAATAAGGACCGCCAAATCTTATCAAACTCCCTGCTGTCTGATATCCCATGTTGAATGTTTTGACTCTTGACCCTTTGTCATTCAAAATATCTATGCGGACGTTTCCTGATTCTGCAAGATCATAAGGGATGCAGGAATTATAAGGATTAAAACTAACCGTCTGTGGAAATCTGAAACAGGTTTTTTCAGGATCAACACCTTTTCCGATAGAAGATATTTCTGCTGATGTTGAGCGGGGAACCTGAATTTGAATGGCTTCTGCGATCTTACGTCCATAATTCCAGTCATCATCTAACGTTTTTGCCTTACGACCGATCTCTGACCACCAGAAGAACCATATACCATCAGCAGGCGGGTCATTATGGATAATGCTTTGTCTCAATGCTATATCTATTTGTTGCCTCATTTCCCAATTTGTCGGTTGACCATGACCTATAGCATCCCTAGTTTCAAGGACGACGTGGATCTCAGGACGTTTCATTCCTCTTCTATCTCTGTCAGGGTAGACTACATCCCTGACAATTTTCATTGGTCCGTGTATGCTTTTCCAATTGGGCTCAAAGACGGGCTGGGTTATGCTCGTGGTCCAAAGGTATGTGCTGGCACTTATCATTATAACGTCAACTTGTTTGGTAAATTCCAACAAGCCCAGGTTACTGTAATACAGACCATCAACTGCCACGTCAATATAAATCTTGTGATAAGGCACGCCAAGTGATTTTTCCACTCGTTTGATGTCGTCAATCATTTGGTTGCATATATCTGGGTCAAAATTGTGATCGCTTCCCATAGGTTCTTCTGTTGTATACCATCCGCCAAGTGTCCCTTCGTATTTACTGCCTTTTTCCCATTTACATAGTTCAGCGATAAATTCATCAAATAATTGTCCTCTATTTACCAAATAAAAACTATATAAAGGACCTACGATCACTTTAAGACGGACTTCTCCATTCTGGTTAGTGAGATTATAGGCTTCTTCCATATAATTTATCCACCATTTGGCATAAGGGTCCTGATTTGGTTCAACTTCTGGCAGGTCAAATGGGCGGGGCCAATAGTGCATAGTCATATTACATGCTTCGTAACCAGAAACTTTTGGGTCTCCTTCCCAAACCTCTTTGAGATCAGGGTCAGGACGCCCTAGATTACCGTCGTTTATCGAATAAGTATTAAACATTCCGACAGTGACTTTATGACGTTTCAGATAAGCATTAGTATTTGAAATTGTTGTGAAAAGAAGTAAAAATATGAATACATTAGATAAAACTTTCATAAAGCGTAAGAAAAAATTAGGATGGATTATCTATTACACAACCAAGCATCATATCGCATCTGATCCACTGCTGAAATGAAAATTTTTCACCTTCATCGCAGGGACAACTATTCCACCTGCCAATACGGGTTCAGACATCATTTCAACATTATTTAGCATTTCAAGCACATTTTGGTTGATCCTGAAATTTTTTATTCCATAAGCGATTTTCCCATTTTCAATCCAGAAAGTGCCATCCCTCGTCATCCCTGTAACGATTACCTTCATCGGATCAACTATGTTGGTATACCAAAATCTTGTTACAAGTATGCCTTTATCTGTTGTCTTGATCATCTCTTCTAATGTAGAGTTTCCACCGGACATAACCGCACAAACCGGATAGGCTCCATAGGCATTTCTACCGCCTCCGCCATGTCCTGTTGGCTCCACACCATGTTTTTTCGCCGTCAGTCTGTCATATACAAGGCTTTGTTGGACGCCGTTTTTGATAAGTTCCACTCTTTTAGTTGGGACGCCGTCCCCATCAAAGGGTCTGCCTTGATGGAGTAGATGATATGGGTCGCTAGCGAGATTGATATTGTCGCCTACAATTTTTTGTCCAATTTTGCCTGTGAGAAAGCTTCTTCCTTCATCAACTGCAAGGGCATTAAATCCGCTTAACATAAATCCTATTAGTTCAGATACAGCTTCAGGCTCGAGTATAGCGGTATAGTTCCCCGGTGGTATCTCTTTTGGATTTTTGCTAGTCAAAGCTTTATTAATTGCGATCTGACCAAGTGTTTTCGTGTCGATATCTGCCCTTTTATATGCATTTTTCTCAACCCAGCCTGAGCTGTTATCTCCCATCGCTGTAACACTGAAACTTATATTTGTCCGTTTATAGCAAGCAAAAAGCCCATTTGAATTTGCTAAGGCTCCGATATAACTGCTATCTGAAAATGCACCGGCTGACTTTAATTTTTCTTTTTCACAAGCTTTGACGACCTCTGCAACAGCGTCTGCCCTATCCATCGGCATAAGTTCGTCAATACTAGGGTCGTATGCTTGCACATCTTGATATTTTTGGGGACCGAGTCTTGGTAATAGTTCTTCGTCTGGTGGAGCGAGTTTGGCAATTTCCATTGCAGATTTAACTGTTCTTTTGATTGAAGCGTCATCAATTTTGTTTGTGCTTGCTTCGCCCATTCTTTTGCCAAAAATGGCTGTTATAGATAGGTAAGTGTTGTCTTCTGAGACGTTTTGATGAATATAGTTCTCTGCAAATCTTGTTAAAGAATTTCTATAACTTCCCAGTGCGACTTCTGTCTCATCTGCTTTGGATGTGGACATTATTTTATCTATTATATTTTTTATTTCATTTTGTTCTAACATTGTTTTTTTACTCCATAAAAAATGTGATCTAGTCCGATGTTTAGCATCCGAGCAGATCGGCGACCCATTCAATATCCAACTCTTGAAGTCCGCCCCTTGTTGGTATTCCGGTGTTTTTATCCCAGCCCATCATATCATAATAGACGCTAACAGCGTTATTAAGTCTTTCTTCTCCGACACTGACGCCAGCCAGAGGACCATCTTTGAATGGTTCGTGCATACGTTTTGGCAAATAATCATCTTCTTTTGTCATACCAGATAGGACATTGAAAGCGCGAGCCATTGTTGTTGCCCGTTGACCGACCTTCATAAGCTCCCATGTAGTAGTATCCCAGCCAGTTATAGCACGGACAATCTCAACTTTTCTGTTGTAGTCGTAGGGCAAGAACACACACAGACCAGCGCAGTTGCAAAAGCTATTCCAATGTTGTTGATAGACGAACATTCTGACTTTTCCGGGGCTAAGATCGTTTCCGGGTAAGCCTTTAAGGACGCCGAGCCTTAATAGCCCGCCGGGGTGTTCTCCGCGTCCCGAATCGTGGATTGACTGTAAATGGTCTGCCCCTGTTGGAGATACTGCATATCCCATTCCCATCCCTTGCTTGTAACGAGGTTCGTGCATAGGGAATTCTTGACCTTTGACATGCATTGCAAATTCCTCAGCGCCTTTGCCAAAATGTTTTGCTGCACGCATACATCCTTCCGCCAAAATATCGCCAATACCTTCCCTTTTTGCGATCATTTCTACCATTTTCACCATAGCGGATGCATTGCCGAATCTCAGTTCTAGTCCATCGGTGTCTTTTTTAGTAATGATGCCATTTTCAAAGCATTCCATAGCGAATGCGATGGTCGTCCCTGTGCCGATGGTGTCAAGTGAATATGCATTGCATAACTGATTTGCCATCGCTACTGCTTTAAGATCGCTCACGCCACAGCACGAACCAAGAGAACCTAATGTTTCATATTCCGGTCCGCCGTATTTTGGATCAACTTTATAAGGCTCATCAACCTTAACGACACGTTTGCATTTAACGGGGCAGGCATAGCAAGTGCCTCTATCTATCAAGATCGTATCACGCATCTTTTGACCGGATATTTCTTCTGCACCTTCAAATACACCTTCTCGGAAGTTTCTTGTTGGTAGTCCGCCATCTTTATTAAGGTCTAGCAATCCGCCAGCGGTTCCAGTATCTTGAAAACCTTTGGAATAATTTTCGTTTGTCCATTTAATAATCTCTTTTATCTTTTCGTTATCTGCGACAGGAGGAGGGTTTTTGCCTCTGACAGCGACACCTTTCAGGTTCTTCGATCCCATAACTGCACCAAGACCAGAACGACCATAAGCACGTGTTACATCGTTTAATATGCAAGCCAATCTCACCATTTTTTCGCCTGCGGGTCCTATCAGACTAGTTTTGATCAATTTGTCTCCCAATTCTGATTTAATTGCCTCTTCTGTTTCGAGTGTGGTCTTGCCCCATAGATGTTTTGCAGGACGTATTTCTGCGTTTTTTTCACTTATCCATAGATAGACAGGTTCATCTGCCTTGCCGTCAAACACAACAGCGTCATATCCTGCCCTTTTAAGCTCAGGTCCCCAATATCCGCCTGCTTCACCTTCACCAAATCCATTAGTCAATGGCGATTTCCCGCCTGCACTGTTACGTCCACTGCCAGCCACACGTCCACCAGTTATAACACCAGTAGCAAATATGAGCTTATTCTCAGGGCTTAAAGCATCCACCTTAGGGTTTAGCTCTTTCAATAGATAATAAGCTGTAAATGCTCGTCCTCCCATATAACGACGATAAAAGATTTCATCGTGTTCTTCTATTTCAATTTTCCTATTTGTTAAATCAACTCTTAGAATTTTACCATTATATCCGTTTGGCATTTTTACCTCCTAAATTATCCACCTGCTATTGGTGGAAATATACTGATTTTATCGCCTTCGCTAAGTTTCGTTTGTCTGTCACATTGCTTGCCGTTAAGCATAATGACATTGCTTATCTCTTTTGGAATTTTCATTTTCTCCAAAAGATCATTGATGGTTGCCCCTTTCCTTATTGTGATAATAGACTGTTTTTTCTGATTTACTGATGGTAGTAATTTCGCTAAATTTGCGTATAATTTGACTTCGACTTTCATCTTATTCTGTCCTATGAAAATCAACGATCTGCGCGTTTGTTACATCCACTAGATCAGCACGTTTCATTCTGAGTGATACCGTGTGACTTCCACAATTAAAATATACAATTTCTTCTGATAATAAAGCATTATCCATATATACAGGCAGACCGAAAAGATTTCCGAACGGCGGGACTGCTCCTGGTAAGCACCCAGTAAGTTCAAATAGCTCTTCTGTCGTGGCAAAACGGACACGCCTTGCACAAAGCACCTTACGGAGTTTGTTATTATCCAAGGGCACAGCTGCGGAAATGATCAAATGATAAAATTGATCATTTGCCTTTACAATAATGGCTTTTGCCCCTTGTGATAATCTACTTCCTCTGGCTCCTGATGCCTCACTGCTTGTTGTAACAGGTTCGTGGACTAATTTTTCAAATTCTATACCTTTTGAAGTCAGCAATTCAATAGCTTTTTTTGTAACCTCTGTCTCTCCTTCCTGAATTTTAGACTTGTCCATTTTCCCTTTCCTTTTTCAGTCTCAGCCTTGCATCTTCAAACATAGGTTCCGCGAATTCTGAATCCCATGTTCTTTGCTCAAAGGTCCTCGTTTCAACAGTCTTCAAAAAACCTTTGAATTCGTCATAATAAGAACCGTATATATGGAAACTATCGGATATATCAACATATCTTCCGATCTTGATCTCTTTGCCTAATCTTTCACTGATCTTTTGGGCTATAAGTTTTTGCAGATCAGTTAAAGCGAATATATTCATAAAAGCTGCTTTGAATGCATCTCTGGAACGCCAGTGTGTGTTCATATTGAGTGTTAAATCATCATTTCCGCTTGTGATTCTGCACCAGATACGCTGTAAACACGGGGCGTCATCTGCTGGCGGATCAACATCAACATTCCATGTTATCCCTTGTGCCCTGCGAGAATAAGGAGTTTCTGACAATTTTCTTATTATATAGTCAATTTGGTCTATTTTTGACCTTTTTCCGGGGTAGTCAAACAAACGTTGATGGTATGTGTATAACCATTTACCTTCTTCTGGTTTAATCCAATGATCATGCACTCCGAAGATAACCTCTTGACGGTATATTTCAAGGTCTTCTAGCCCTCCAGGGAAAGCCCTGTGAATACGTGGTTCAGACATCGGCTCTTCAATTTCTATGATCATTGTGCAATCTTTACTGGGAGGATCACCTTTTTTATCGTATTCAGTTTTAATTTCAATGCCATTTTTCCAAACTGCGATGACCGCGTTTTCCCATGCTTCTGGGATATTTTTTCCTTTAGCTGTGATAACTGGTATGTTAAGCATACTTGAGACCCCTATCTTATCATAATCAGTAATTTACAATTTCTAAGCTATCATAATACACAACTAAAATTTTTAAGTCAATAGAAATCCTGATGATCGGACATAAGTTCGGACAAATATGCCCTCCTATGATAAAATATTAGAAAATATTAAAAAATTATCACAGGAGGGTATA
>FWPV01001810.1_pt1 | contig 41518 bp, 35 predicted proteins | sample 2228371 | NCBI WGS metagenome assembly FWPV01 (sample SAMEA103939776, study PRJEB20133) | metagenome
CGCCTTTCAAGCTTTGTTTTTTAGCTATTAACCACCCCTACCCCTCCTGAACAATCAGGAGGGGAGTGAAGGTTGGCGTCTCGGGTAAGGTCGGCCCCCGAACCACGCCACCCATCGGGTACGCCTCTTTGTCATGCTAATTTCTTGAAATATCATGCATAATCGGTTCATGGAAATCTCCTATCGGCAATCTTGGGTTGGCTGCTTTTGGAGATTCAATTGAAAAAGCAAAAATAAAAATATATAAAAGAGGGCGTGGTTAATCCAGAATGGGAGGAGGTGAATGAGGGGGTTTGGAATGAACGCTGACCGACCGAAAAAGTTCGTCCTTTTTATTTTTTCCCTTTTACACCTCTTTATCTTTTTTATCTTTAGCTGCCGGCCAGGACAGGAGACGTTGGCTTATGAAATCTCTCTGGATAAAGGCTGGCTCATCCAGGCCGAAGAAAAGACTGCGGCAGGAGGGGAGACACTCTCCGGGCCGAAAGCTGATTTGACGGGCTGGCTCCCCGCCGAGGTGCCTTCTACAGTCCTGGCCGTGCTCATCAAAAACGGCGAGTATAGTGACTTATTTTTTGGGAAAAACCTGGAGAAAATTCCCAGAGAAAGGTTTGCTGGCGCCTGGTGGTACCGCACAGAATTTGTCTTGCCCGAGAAAATGTCCGGTCGGTGTGTTCGTCTCATTTTCCACGGCGTCAATTATCGGGCGAATGTGTGGCTCAACGGCGAAAAAATTGCCGGTCAGGATGAAATCTTAGGCGCTTTTCGAGTTTTCGAGCTGGATGTCAGCCGGACTGTGCGAGCGGGAAAAAATTTCTTGGCGGTCGAAGTTTTTCCTCCGAAGCCGGGCGATTTCTCAATCGGGTTTGTCGACTGGAACCCCCAACCGCCGGACAAGAACATGGGCCTCTGGCGCCCGGTGGTGGTGCGTTTGAGCGGCCCTGTCTCTATCGAGAACCCTTTTGTTCAGTCTCACGTTAATCTCGACTCGCTGGATGAGGCTTTCCTGACTATTACCTCAGACCTCATCAACCATGGGCAGCATAAGATAGAGGGGACCATGGAGGTTGAGCTTGAGAACATCATCCTCCGGGAAAAAGTGATGCTTGAGCCAGGGGAAAGATGGAGGGTGAGGTTTGAGCCCCAGAAGTTCCACGAGCTCCATCTTCGACATCCTCGGCTTTGGTGGCCTTATCCATGGGGCGAGCAGAATCTTTATCACCTAATTTTAAGGTTCAAGGGCGAGGACGGAGTTTCGGATGAACGGAAGGTCACTTTCGGTATTCGGGAGGTGGCCGATTATGTCAACGAGGAAGGCCACCGCGGCTACATGGTCAATGGTCAAAAAATCCTCATCCGGGGCGGCGGCTGGGAGGACGATATTTTCCTGGCCGATGATGAGCCAAAGCTGGAAGCAAAGGTGAAGTATGTCCGTCACATGAACCTTAACGCTATCCGGCTGGAAGGTTTCTGGGGGACGAGCCATAAGCTCTATGACCTTTGCGACCAGAACGGAATTTTGATGATGGTCGGATGGAGCTGCCATTGGGAATGGGACTCCTACGCAGGCAAGCCCTGTGACGAATACGGCGGGGTCCAAACGCCGGACGAAATAGAGCTGGTCAGCCAATCTTTCCGAGACCAGGTGCTCTTGTGGCGAAATCATCCGAGCATTCTCGTCTGGCTCTTGGGGAGCGATAAGCTTCCGCGGCCTGAGCTCGAGCGAAAATACCTCGACATCCTCAAAGAATGCGACCCGGGCCGGCCGTTTCTGGCCGCCGCAGCCAGTCGAACGAGCAAGCTCAGCGGTCCGACTCGAGTCAAGATGAACGGGCCCTATGATTATGTTCCGCCCATCTACTGGTTCGAAGATAAGAAATTCGGCGGCGCCTACGGGTTCAACACCGAAACAGGCCCTGGCCCCCAGCCACCACCTTTGGAGAGCTTGAAAAAGATGATTCCAGAAGACCACCTTTGGCCGATTGATGAGGTCTGGAATTTCCATTGTGCGCGAGGCCAGTTCGGCAACCTCAAACGGTATGCTGAAGCGCTCGAGCGTCGGTACGGGAAGCCCAGGGACGTCCATGATTTTCTTCGCAAGGCCCAAGTGGCCAATTATGAAGCCATGCGGGCGATGTTCGAGGCGTTTATTGCCCATAGACCGCAATCAACGGGCATCATCCAGTGGATGCTGAATGCTGCCTGGCCGAAGCTTTACTGGCAGCTCTATGATTATTACTTGATGCCGAACGGCGCATTTTATGGGGCGCAGAAAGCAGGCCAGCCTCTTCATCTTCTCTATCACTATGCCGAAAAAAGTATTTATGCAGTGAATAGCTATCTTCAACCTCGCCGGGGGCTCAGGGCAAGTGTTCGATTGGTCGATTGGAAAGGACGGGAAGTTTATCAAACAGAAATAGCTGTCGACCTCGAAGCGAATAGCTCCAGATTGGTGGTCAACCTGCCTCCTCTTCCAACTGAGGCCTCCGTGCATTTTCTTGACCTGAGGCTCAAAGATGAATCCGACCGGACTCTGAGCGACAATTTTTACTGGCTTGCCGTTCGAAGCGACGTGATGGATTATGCAGCCACCCAGTGGTTTGTCACCCCGATAAAAGAATTTGCTGATTTTCGGCCTCTCGAAGATTTGCCGCCCGTTGAGCTCAAGGTGGAATGGAATTATGAGGTTGAGGGTAGTGAGGGAAGAGTGTGGGTGAGTCTGGAAAATCCGAACGAGGTTATTGCCTTCTTCGTTGAAGTCAAGCTGCAGCGCGAGAAGAGCGGCGATTCAGTATTGCCAGTTTATTGGAACGATAATTATGTCTCACTCCTGCCGGGTGAAAAAAGAATCCTTCAAGCAAGTTTTCTTGTCGACGACTTGCATGGTCAGAGACCGGTCGTTGTGGTGAGCGGATGGAATGTAGAAAATTAATGAAGAAATGAAGAAGAGAGAAAAATTTGACCGAGAAATTGAAGAAAAAGAGTTTGAGTTTTTTTGACCCGAGGTGGCGAAAGGTTATCGGCAAGGTCACTAAGATGCAGATTTTAAATGAGTTAGAATTAACTTCCTCGAGCAGCATGAAAACAAGAACGAAGATAAATATTGTCAAGTTGGCACGTTTCCTGCTCGCAGCGAAAGGAAGTGCTCAGGGCCACATTTTGTTGTGTTGCAATTCATAGACACTCAAAAAAAAGTATAATTTTTTAGAAAAAGTATTGACATTTGGAAAAAATCGTTTATATTACTTTATGAAATCAGGAGTGATAGAGAAAAAAATTTATTAAGCAAATGACCACCAAGCGGGGGACGTTCATCGACCTTTAAATAACGGATGACATGGCCATGAAAATCGCCTTTCTCTACAGCTCGAAGAACGGCGTGGCGTCCTCTTTGCATCAGCATTGCCTCAAAGAAAAAAAGGAGGAAGACGACCCTCCACCTGATTGGCTCGCCGAGTGCGACTCTGACGAGACCATCTTGGCGATTGAAAAAGCGCTCGGCGAGAGGTATGAAGTTTTCCCGATTGAAGCCGATGAAGACGCGTACGAGCGACTGCGGGCTCTGAGACCTGACCTTGTTTTTAATATCGCCGAACGTTTGATCGGCCCGAATCGCGAATCCCACATCCCGACTATCTGCGAAATGCTGAACATTCCTTATACGGGTTCGGACCCGTTAACCCTCGGCATTTGTCTTGATAAATCGCGGACTAAAGAAATTTTATCCTACTACGGCCTTCCCACGCCCGCTTTCTGGGTAATCGAACCCGGCGGCGCTATCCCGGAAGAAATCGATTTTCCGGCCATCATCAAACCCCTTTACGAAGGGTCGAGCAAGGGAATCCGGAATGATTCAGTCGTCGTCACCCGGACTGACCTTGAAGCGCGGGTCCGAGAAGTCCAGACCCTATATCGCCAGCCGGCCATCGTCGAACGGTTTTTGAGCGGTCGTGAGTTCACGGTCGGAGTCCTGGGTAACCCGCCTCAATTGGAAATTTTGCCCATCGTGGAAATTGACCATTCTCAGCTCCCTTTTGGTGCCAACCCGATTTATTCCTATGAAGCCAAATGGGTATGGGACCGTCCGGAAAAGCCGCTCCAGATTTTCCGTTGTCCGGCCCCCATAGATTCAGGCCTGGAAAAGAAGATTCACCACGTGGTCCGGCGGGCCTGTGAAATATTGCGGATTCGAGACTGGTGCCGGGTTGACCTCCGGCTGGATGAAAAAGAAGAGCCTAACATTTTAGAGCTCAACCCCTTGCCCGGGATTCTTCCGAACCCGGAAGACAATTCCTGTCTTCCCAAGGCTGCCCGAACAGCGGGGTATTCCTATGCCGGGCTGCTCCTTCGGGTCGTCGAGGAGGCAGCAGCGCGGTATGGATTAAGAAATGGAAAAAGAAAACATCCTCGTCGGTATTGCTTACAACGCTTATGACCCCATTCTCCTCGAGACCGGGGAGAGGCAGTCTGAAGAATCCGTCGTCAAAGTCGCTGAAGCTGTCTTTTCGACCCTCTCCGAAGCAGGCTTCACGGCGGTCATCCTGCCACTCTGGCAGAGCCTGATGACCCTGCTGCGTCGCATCCGCGAACTCAAGGTCGACGTGCTCATCAACCTCTGCGAAGGATTCCTCGGCCGGCCCCAGCTCGAGGCCAACGTGGCGGCGGTTTTTGAAGCTTTTGGCATTCCGTTTACCGGCAATCCATCGAAAGCTTTGGCTCTCTGCCAGGACAAGTTCAAGGCCAAGGCCATTCTTCGTTCGTTCGGCCTGCCGACCGCTTCTGGCCAGCTAGTGACCTCCGTTGACCAGAAAATCGAGGTCAAATTTCCGGCCATCGTCAAGCCAAACTATGAGGATGCGTCGGCCGGCATTTATCGTGATGCTGTTGTCTCGGACCCGGAATCTTTAAACCGAAGGGTCAGGAAAATTATTACCGATTACAAACAACCTGCTCTCGTCGAAGAGTTTATCCAGGGTCGCGAGTTCAACGTCGCTGTCCTGGAAAGTGACAGGCTTGAGGCCCTTCCTGTCTCGGAGATTGATTTTTCGGCCATGCCAGAAGGGGCTCCCCATATTTGTAGCTATGAGGCCAAGTGGTTTGAAGACCATATTCTCTATATCAGCACGCCCCCAATCTGCCCGGCGCCTGTTGATGATTCCCTGCGAGAGAAACTCCAGCAATACGCCCTGGCCGCTTTTCAGGCAATGGGCTGCCGCGATTATGCTCGAGTCGACTTCCGCATGGCTGCCGACGGCCAGGTTTTCATCCTCGAAGTCAACCCTAACCCTGATGCCAGTCTGGATGCCGGCTACTGCCGGGCGTTGAGAGCAGCCGGAATCGAGTACGCGCAGTTCTGGGAGATGATGATTGAAAACGCCCTCCGACGGAAAGAGGAGCCGTGGTTTAGCTCCGATGATGTGCGCAGCGAGTATCCGTTCTTCTGGCATCGCCTCCTCGAAAAGGCCATCCAGAAGAAAGGTCGGAAATGGTAAGGCCGATGAAAGAGCAAGACAGGCAAGTTGTGCTGGACATCGTGGAGGCGACTGGCATGTTTACTCCCGAGGAAATCCTGTGTGCCCGGGAGCAGGTGGATATCTTCCTCGGGCAACCAGGTCAGAAGGATTATTATCTTGTTGTTGTTGAGAACGACGAAGGCAGGGTAGTAGGTTACATGTCTTACGGACCAACGCCCCTCACTGACGGAGCTTTCGACCTCTACTGGATGGCCGTCGCACCGGAGGTGCAGGGCCGGGGCTATGGACGAGAGCTCGTCGGCTGGCTCGAGGACCGTGTCCGGGAAGAAGGAGGCCGGCTCATCCTCATTGAGACCTCCTCCCAGGCTAAATACAAATCCACCCGCCATTTCTACAAGAAATTGGGTTATAGAGAAGTTTCTCGTATCCCCGATTTTTACAAACCCGGGGATGACAAAATCACTTTCGCCAAGTATTTGCGGCCAAAGGAGCGAAATTGAGATGGAAGAAGAGTGGCAACAAATTTTAAAGCGCAGTCTCAAAACTCCTGAAGAGATTGCCCGCTTCTTCAATTTGAGCATCGAAAAAGTGAGGAAGGTGGCGAGACTGTTCCGGGTTCAAATTACCCCGTACTATGCCAGCTTGATCAAAGCCAAAGGCGATGCCATCTACCGGCAGGTGGTCCCGGATGAACAGGAACTCGAAGAAACCGACGGTGCTGCCGACCCGCTGAGCGAGGATGCAGACTCGCCTGTGCCGAGCATTGTCCATCGCTATCCTGACCGAGTCCTTTTCCTCGTTTCCCACCTGTGCGCCTCCTACTGCCGCTTCTGCACCCGGAAGCGTAAAGTTGGCGACCCGCGCAAGATCCATCCTCGTTATATCGAAGACGGCTTGGACTATATCCGCAGCCACCCCGAAGTCCGGGATGTCATCATCTCGGGCGGCGACCCGTTCATGCTCGGCGACAGGAAGCTGGAAAGTATCCTCAAGTCGCTGCGAGAGATTCCCCACGTAGAAATTCTCCGAATCGGAACCCGGATACCCTGCTATCTGCCTCAGCGAGTGACGCCCAAGCTTGTGGCGATGTTAAAAAAATACCATCCTCTCTATGTCAACGTCCACTTCAATCATCCGGATGAAATAACCCCCGAGTCCTCCCGGGCGCTCGACCTCCTGGCGAATGCCGGAATTCCTCTCGGTAACCAGACCGTGCTTCTTCGGGGTGTGAACGACGACCCGGCGGTGATGAAGAAGCTCATGCAAAAGTTGCTCACCGTTCGCGTCCGGCCGTACTACATTTATCAGGCCGATTACGTCAAGGGTACCGCACACTTGAGGACGACCGTCGAAAAGGGCATCGAAATCATGGACGCGCTCAGAGGCTGGACATCTGGCCTAGCCGTGCCCTACTTTGTCATCGATGCGCCGGGTGGCGGAGGGAAAATTCCCATCCTTCCCTCCTACATCCATTCAATCAGCGACGAGAAAGTGGTGCTCCGCAATTATGCGGGAGAGTTGTTCGTCTATCCGCAAGTGAAGGAAAAGTCTCGCCAACCGGTGCACGTGCCTCCCTGCTACGGCTATCCGATTCCTTCTGTCTGACTGCCTGACCAACCTGAGAGGCGGTTCTTTCTAAGGCCCATCTGCTTTAAGAGAATTTAGATAGCGGCTCAACCCCACCTTTTGGACAAGCTTCAGGGCTTCCTCTCTGGCCATTCCCTCGTTTTGACGAAGGGATTCCAGGATGCGGATGATGGACAGCGCCACTTCAGCCGTTTGGCCAGCCGCATCGGGCCGACCTTTGAGAAAGCTGATTGCATCAAATAGCACGGCGTTGGCTTCGCCGTATGAGATCTGTTCGCGGCTTCCGTATTTTTTTAGCCAGGCAGGGTGGCGGAGGATGTCGTTGACATGGGATTGGATGAGATAGGTCGCCCGGCCGATCAGCTTCAGGTTGCTCGGGCTGACGTTGGTCATCGTGTTGCCGACCACCCGGCCGAGGCGAGCCATGACGGCAGTCGAGTGAGCGTTAAGAAGGATTTTGAGGCCGACGTGTCGTCTGACACCGAAAGGGTCGTTGTCCTCCGGAAGGCGAAGCCATACCCTTGCCGCCAGACTTCCGGGGACCGATTCTATGGCTTTACTCGGCGAAGTCTTACTGATGGCAATGGTCGAGAGATAGGCCCCATTTTGAAAAGCCAGGTCAGCGAACCGGCGGAAAGGGGAATCGGTTCTCCCTAAAGCTTCCAGCTCGGGTGAGAAAAGGACCATTACGGCCAGGTCCCCCTTTTTTGGTCCGCGACGGGAGACATTTTCCGGGCTGAAAGAAAAATCATACCAGAACTGCTGGTCGTCTCCGGCCTTTTTCAAGCTTTCGAGGGCCGCCTGGCGAAGGTAGGGGTCGTCGACTTCTTCGGCGAAGGGTTTCAGGTAGAGAGCCGGGTTCAAGCCCCGAAAAGGCCGCCCGAGAAAATAACGCCAGGCAGCTTCAAGGCTCTCGGCCGGAGTCCAGACCTGGATCCAGCATTTGCGCTTTCGCTCGTGGATAGTGTCGAGTGGGAAAAGGCGAAAAGTGGGGCTTCGCTCGGTGCTATCGATGAATACCGTGATCAGAGCCTGCCCAGCGAAATAGGTAGAAAAGGACCCTGCCGCATACGTCTTCGCTTCAAGAGCCGTAAGCTCAGCAAGGGCGGGAATATTTTTTTTTACCTCTTCCAGAATCGAAGCAAAACCACCCAGACGGTCAGAAAGTGAGGGTGTGGTCCTGAACCCGAGACGGGCCAGGTCTTTTCTGGAGAGAAACCTCTTCAGCACCCGGTGCACTGCGGCTTCAAGGGCTTGGCCGAGGGCGTAAGTTTCGATGGTTGTCGCCTGCATCCGAGTGGAGCCGGTGATGGCCTGAGGGCCGGTTGTCAAGTTGATTTTGGTGATGCCGGGTTCTTCGAGGACGCGACGGCTGCGGAGGAGGGGAAGGAGCCTTTCGTCAGGATTATTATAAACAAAGAATAGATGGCGCCTGGTTTCCTCGGGGTCAGCAGCGCCAGCCTCCTTCCATTGGTCGAGGCTGGCTAAAATTGTGCCGACCACGGACGAAGTTTCTCCTCCTTCAGTGACGCAGATGACCACATCTCCCTTTTTTATGCCGTGGTCAGCGAGCTGGAGACGACCGATGAGCTGAAGGTCTTCGAAGCCTTCGAGCGAACTGATGAGAGCGCGGTCACCCCCCGTCATCTCGCCGATAAGCCTGTCCTCGATATCGGCGGGCAAAGAGGACTCGAGCTTGGACCATAGAGGTTCGTCCGCCTTTACCCGCGCCCAGAAGGGACGCCAAAAAGAGCTTTCCATTTGCTTGGCCAGTCGACCGGTCGCTCCGCAACCGTAGATATAAATACGGCGGCCGTCGAGGATGGCATGCTCGAAGGCGGCAGCCAGGGTTTCGAGGACTGCCGGGTCAGCCGCCAGTTGCTGAAGACGATGGACAATGTCCTCGTCGACCGAAAAAAGCATTTTCAAGCCCTCGATAATATTCTCTTCCACATGCTGGCTGAGGTTCCACGTCTTGGGGTGTCGTTGTTCGGTGAGGAGCGTGTGGAGCTGGAACTGGGTTTTGTTCTGGATGTAGTCAATGGACTCGGGGGATGGCTCGAGCTCCAGAAGCTGGAGGAGGCCGATTCTTTTCGGCGAGGGGGGTTCCTGGGCCGACAAGCGATTAATGCCTATTATTCCTATAAAAAATATAGAAAAGATAGAAATTGTAATTCGCTCGCTCCTCCTCCGGGGGGACAAAAAAGCCCTCTTTTTTTCTCTTGACATGACGACGCCTCACTCTCTTTTTAGTTCATTCGGTATCTTACCGGAGCCGCCCGGCGGTCACAGGATCCGGGGCCGGAGCCTGCTCATCCGTACTGGTGTTTGTCGTCGAGGATATCGCCCCTTGTCCACTCTTCTGTCCATCGCCGGACGCGAAAAATTTTCTTTCGGCCATCAGCCGTAGAGCAGACGACGCGGTCGAGGCCAGCGTTGATAATCATTTTTTTGCAGATGAAGCAGGGGAAGGCGTTAATCGGTTCACCGGTTTCGTAAACGCAGCCATAGATAAACATGTCTCCACCGAGGAGGCTCACCCCGGCTCGGGCAGCGTTGATGATAGCATTCTGCTCGGCGTGGACGCTCCGGCAGAGCTCGTAGCGCTCTCCGTGGGGGATGCCGAGCCGGTCGCGAAGACAAAATCCATGCTCAAAGCTGTCCCTTGTTTTGCGCGGGGCACCGACGTAGCCGGTGGAGATAATCTGGTCATCGCGGACGATGATTGCGCCGATCGACCGGCGGAAGCACGTGCTCCGCCGCGCGACCTCCTTGGCAATGCCCAGATAATAGTCATCCTTGGAGATGCGTTTTGATTTGTTTATCTTCATAGCAGGGCCTCGACCTTCTGGCGGAGGGCAGCCCGGGTGCCGTCGTTGATAATCATGACATCGGCCTTGGCCATAACCCGACGAAGCTGCTGTTCGGACGGACGGCCGGTCATTTCCTCTTTTTCTTTGGCCATAAATTCCTCCAGTGTGGAAGCGGACTCGGCCCGTCCCCGGCGCCGGACTCTTTTATACCTCAATTCAACGGGGGCGTCCACAGCCACCAGGATAAAATTTTTCTGTCGTCGGAAATAGGCCACCTCGCGGAGGTTGCGAATCGAGTCGATGACCGCCTTCCCCTTTACTTTTCTCATCACTCGTCGAGCCAGGATGTCGGCTCCGAACCGAAGGCGGAGAGCGTTGCCCATGGCGATGAGATGATTGCGCGTGAGGGGTTTTCCTTTTTTTCGAAGCTCGGCCCGGATCTCATCGCTCAGGGAAAAATAGCTGTATCCTTTTTTCATGAGATAAGCTGCCACTTCTCCTTTGCCGGCGCCGTTGGTGCCCGTCAGGCCGATGAGGCGAGGCGGCTGGTCAGCCTTCTTCCGGACTCTGGAAGCTAATTTTCTTGCTAGCATCCGTGCCTTATCCTGCTATCTCCTCATCCTGGGCTGAGGATTTTTTCCGGCGTGTTTTTCTTTCCTTCCCGAAGAAAAAAGAAATCAGGATGCCAAGGCCGTAGAGGCCGAGCATGGGCACGGCGATGATGCTCTGGGTAACCATATCCGGCGTGGGGGTAATGACGGCAGCGATAATGAAAACGGCAAGCACTGCGTACTTGAAATTCTTGACCATCCAGCGGGAGGTGATGAGCCCCAGTTTCGACAGAAAAAAGACAAGAGTCGGGAGTTCAAAGACGAGCGCAATTCCCAACAGGACGCGCAGGGAGAAGCTGAAATAAGTGTCGACGGTCAGGACGGGATTAAAATCGCCACCGAGGTTGAGAAAGAAGCGGCAGGCCCAGGGGAAGACGACAAAATAGCCGAAAAGCGCACCGAGTAAGAAGAAAAAGGTGGTGAATAAAACAAACGGAATGACATATTTTTTTTCCCTCTGGTAGAGACCAGGAGCGACAAAGTACCAGAGCTGGAGGAAGATGAAAGGAGAGGTGATAAAAAGAGCGGTTAAGAAAGACACCTTGAGGTAAAGCATGAACGGAGCGGTCAGGCTGGTATAAGCCATCTTGACACCCTCAGGCAGGTAGGTCGTCACCGGACGAGCGAGGATTTGGAAGACATCTTTGCTAAAAATCCAGGCGGGAATGACAGCCACGAGGATGGCAACGAAGGAATAGAAGATTCTTTTGCGGAGGTCCTCGAGATGTTCAAGGAAGGTCATCTCGTCAGGAGACTTTTTTACCTTCCTCATCCTCGGTGATGTCCTTTTTCAGCTCGTCCTTGATTTCCCGGAATTCTTCAGCCTGGATTTCGGTCTCGATTTTCTCCTTGATTTCGTCCGAAGCGCGGCGGAATTCGCGGATGGCCCGGCCAATGGAGCGGCCGACTTCAGGCAATTTTTTCGGTCCGAAGACCAGCAAGGCGATGGCCAGGATGATGAGCAGCTCCGGGAAACCGATGTTTCCGAACATAAACTTCCTTTCTCGGCAGAGGATACAGGAAATATAGCCCTTGGCCGACGATTAGTCAAGGCATCTCATTGCCCAGCGTTACCCTCGATTTGCCGTTAGAATCGGTTTGTCGGTCTTGTCGTCAGTCAGAACCTTAGCGGCCACCCATCGGGAGGAGTTGCTATTCCGCCAATTTCTTGGGGGTGGATGCGTTTTCGCCGGGAAGAAATCCCCTCTCTTCCGTTTGGGGTCAAGGTGGCTTTACAACCCTCGGGCGGTTTGCTAAGATGAAAACCTGCGTGTAGTGATGAAAAAGAAAATTGCGCTGGCCGTGCTCCTGACGCTACTTTTGGCTAACCTTTTAGCCCGAAACGAGGATGTCTGGGTTCAGTCGCTGGAAAAAGTTTCTTCCCTTCTTAGTCTGATCGAAACGAATTATTACCAGCCGGTGGATTCTGAGAAGCTTGTTTTTTCGGCCATCCGCGGAGTTCTGGAGACGCTCGACCCCCACTCCTATTTTCTTGACCCAGAGAGCTTTTCGAGGATGCGCGAGGAATACACGGGCAAATACTACGGGCTCGGCATCCAGATTCAGAAGCAGGAGGACAGGCTGGTGGTCATTTCTCCGATTGAGGGCGGCCCAGCCAGCCGGCTGGGTATTCTGCCCGGTGACGTCATTTCCCATATCAATGGCGAAAGCACCAAGCCGATTTCGAGCTTTGATGCCATGCAGAAATTAAGAGGACCCAAGGGGACGAAGGTCACGATTACCATTGTCCGGGAAGGTCTGGAAGCCCCTTTTGATTTGACCATCGAGCGAGAGGAAATTCCCCTCCGGAGTGTTCCTTATGCCTTCATGGTCAATGAGGAGGTCGGCTACATTTTCATCCGCAACTTCGCCGAAACCACGACCGAAGAATTTGAGGAGAAAATGCGCGACCTCACCGGCCAGGGCATGAAAAGCTTGATCCTGGACCTGAGGGGAAACACGGGCGGGCCCTTTTTCCAGTCGGTTGAAATTGCCGATGAGTTTCTGCCCCGAGGTTCGACCATTGTCTCGATCAAAGGACGCAACCGGCTGTACAACCGCGAGTTCCGAGCCCAACGAGATGGGCAATATGAAAACATGCCTCTGGTTATTCTTATCAACCGCGGAAGTGCCAGTGCTTCCGAAATTGTCAGCGGGGCGATCATGGATAACGACCGGGGGTTTATCGTCGGTGAGGACTCGTGGGGAAAAGGCCTTGTTCAGACAGTCTTTCCCCTGGGTGAGAACATGGCCCTCGCCTTGACGACAGCCCAGTATTTGACCCCGAGCGGCCGCTCGATTCAGAGGGATTTCTCCCATATCGATGATTATCTCATGTACAAGCAAGCTCCAGAGGAGAGGCGAGAAGTTCGGTACACGGCCAAAGGAAGGAAGGTCCTCGGCCAGGGCGGGATCACGCCCGATTTTGAGGTGCCGTTCAGCCGCAAGCTTTTCACCCTCGAGCTCATGAACAGGGGAGCGTTTTTTGGTTATGCCCGGAAATTTGCCAGTCGCCAAACCCCTCTCTCCAAAGTCATCGAGTTGCCCTCAGCCCAAAACAAAGAAGGAGGATTCACAGTTGACGCGAGAGTCCTGGAGGATTTCCGAGTTTATCTGAGGTCGAATAAAATAATTTTTGAAGAGGAAAAATTTAAAGAAGCCGAGGAGGAGATCAAGCGGGAGCTGACGAGGGAAATCTATTCTTCTCTGTGGGGCATTGAGGCGGGGGTGGCCGCTTACCAGAAAAGCGATGCCGCTGTCCTTAAGGCCATCGAAATCATGCCCGAGGCTGCCAAATTCATTGCCCCCAACGATTCACCTTGAGGGGGGAGGCCCTCGGTCTCTTGAATAACCAACCAGGAGGGAGGGGAATGACGATTGCTCTGGCGTCTGACCACGCTGGCTACGAACTCAAAGAGGCGGTGCGTGCTTTCCTGGCACAAAAGGGACTGGCTCATCGCGATTTTGGCTGTGGTCCGGGGGAGACCGTTGATTATGTCGATTTCGGGGTTCGGGCCATGGAAAGCTTGACCTCCGGAGACTGCAGCCGGGCCATTCTTTTTTGCGGCACAGGCATCGGGATGTCGATTGTTGCCAACAAGTTCAAGGGGGTCCGGGCAGCCGTCTGCTGGGACCTCTATACGGCTGAGATAAGCCGCAAGCATAACGATTCAAACTGCCTCTGTCTGGGAGGTCGTGTCCTTGAGCTTGCGAAAGCCCTGGAGATTGTGGCCTCCTGGCTCGACTCTTCTTTTGAGGGAGGTCGTCACGAACGGCGGGTGACCAAGATTTTGGAGCTCGAGGAAAAAACTTTCCGATGACACCTCCAAAAGGGCTTGAGGTCTTGAGTATCCGGACGAAGAGGAGGAAATACCCATGACAAGATTGGCCGAGAAAATCATGAACTTGGCGACAAGAATTGAGGAAAACAATCGCTGGCGTCAGGCCGAGTCTTTCAACCTTATCCCCTCGGAGACGACTCCCTCCCTGCTCGTCAAGCTGGCTGAGATTTCTGACCCGGCCGGTAGGTACGCAGAACACCGAACGATGAAGGGAGAAGAGGTCTATTTTTATCAGGGGACAGATTTCATCCGCGACGTAGAAATAGAGGTGCAGAAAGAACTCTGCCAGTTTTTTAGCTGTTCAGATGTTGAGTTGCGACCGATCAGCGGGCAGATGGCCAACGAAGTGGTTTTCAAGGCGATGGTCCGGTTCGTCAATCGCAACCGTGCTGCCGGGCAGCCCGGCCGACGGCTTCGTCTCGTCATGAATAACGACCTGACCAAAGGGGGGCACTTGAGCTCCCAGCCGATGGGCGCCCTTTTCAATTTTGTCGAGGAGGATTCAGCCACGGGGAAGGAGCGGGTGGTTCATTTTCCCGTAGCGGCTGAAAATCCCTACCGAACGGACTTGAATAAGCTTGGTACACTGCTTGAGGAGCACAGACCCGAGCTCATCATCTTCGGGAAGAGCATGTTCCTCTATCCCGAGCCCGTCGAGTTTGTGGCCAGCTTGGTAAGAAACTGGCCAGAAAGGCCCATCCTGATGTACGACATGGCCCATGTGCTGGGGCTCTACGGAGCTTTCCAGGAACCGTTCAAAGAAGGAGCCGATATCGTCACTGGAAGTACCCACAAGACATTTTTCGGGCCGCAAAGAGGGGTCGTCGCTGGAAATTTTCCGCCTGGCTCTTCGCTTCGGCCTCTTTGGCTGGATGTGAAAAGCCGGGCTTTCCCTGGCTCGACGAGCAACCATCATCTTGGAACGCTGCTCGGATTGCTGCTGGCGACGTACGAGATGAACGCTTTTCGTGAGGACTACCAGGCCCGGGTGAAGCGTAATGCCAAGTCTTTTGCCAAGTCCCTTAAGAAGCACGGGGTCCCTGTCGAGGGAGATGAAAAAGACGATTTCACGGAGACGCATCAAGTTTTAATCCGGGTGCGGCGGTTTGGGCCAGCTCAGCAGATTGCCCGGCGGCTCGAAGAAAATAACATCATCGCCAACTATCAGGCCTTGCCCGATGACGAAACCTTCCTCGATGCGAGCGGCATCCGGCTTGGAGTTCAAGAGATGACGCGGTTTGGCATGGAGGAAGAAGATTTCGACATCCTGGCAGGGTACATAGCAGAGGTGGTCGTCCATAACCGCCGGGTCAAAGAAGAAGTTAAAAAATTCCGCCAGAATTTCCTGGAGATGAAGTTCTGTCTTCCCGCCGAGCAGGCCATTCCTGTTGCCGCCCGGATCTTGAGAAGCATCTTTCCTCGACCCGGGTTCATCGACGACCTGGCTAAGGCCCTGCAGCGGTTGAGCTCTTCTTCTTGAATCAAGGCATCAAGCGGGCTGGCTTAGGTCTGGCGGGTTAAGGGTAAGACCCTACTTCGGATTTTGCCGATAAGAAATGTTTTCAGGTCGAGAATTCATGATTTCCAAAAAATTGGGGGGAGAGCACAGCCCCCATCGGATGCGCTGGCGATGAAAAGAAATTTCCGATGGGCAAATTCGGGCATTTGACGGATGAGCCCATTTTTGTCAGAATGGGAAAAAACTGAGGACAGGGATCGAGCGATGAAAGTTCTGGTTGTCGGTTCAGGAGGAAGGGAGCATGCTCTGGTCTGGAAAGTGGCCCAGAGTCCGTTGGTAGAAAAAATCTACTGCGCTCCGGGAAACGGCGGAACAGCAGAGCTGGCCGAGAATGTCCCCCTGGCGGATTCGGATATTCCAGCCTTGGCCGATTTTGCGGTCGAAAAAGGAATTGACCTGACAATCGTTGGGCCCGAGCTTCCTCTCACCCTGGGGATTGTCGATGAGTTCGAAAAGCGCGGCCTGCGCATCTTTGGCCCGAACAAGAAAGCAGCCGAACTCGAGGGAAGCAAAATTTTCGCCAAGCAGTTCATGGAACGCCACCGTATCCCCACAGCTCGGTTCAAAGTGGCTGAAAGCCAGGCTCAGGCCTTAAGGATTCTTAAATCGGGCGAGTTTTTCTTCCCCCTGGTTATCAAGGCAGATGGCTTAGCCGCTGGTAAGGGCGCTGTTGTCTGCCCGAGCAAGCGCCGGGCCGAGGAAGTGGTTGAAAGCATGATGACCAAAAAGCAATTCGGGGATGCAGGCAGCAAAGTGGTCATCGAAGAATACCTGACCGGCAAGGAAGTATCCTTCATCGTCATCTCGGACGGAAGCAAAATCCAGCCGCTGGTAACGACCATGGACCACAAAGCGGTCTACGACGGAGACAAAGGACCTAACACGGGCGGGATGGGAGCTATCTCACCCTCGCCCTTTATCACCCCCCAGCTTTATGAGGAAATTATCGGACGAATCGTCTTTCCCACAATCAACCGAATGCGCGAGGAAGGCCGGCCCTACCGGGGAGTGCTCTATGCGGGATTGATGTTGACCGAGCAGGGGCCGAAAGTCCTCGAGTATAACTGCCGGTTTGGCGACCCCGAGACTCAGGTCCAGATGCTACGGCTTGAATCCGACCTCATCCAGGTCTTGCTCAATTCTCTGGACGGCGATGTCCTGAAGACTGAAATCCAGTGGAGCGATAAAGCCGCCGGCTGCGTTGTCCTGGCTTCAGGAGGCTATCCTCTGTCCTACGAAAAGGGAAAGCTCATCCGGGGGTTGAAGGAGGTTTCGGCCATTCCCGGGATTGTCATTTTTCACGCCGGGACAAAATTTCAGGGTGGAGAGTATTTCACCAACGGGGGGCGAGTGCTCAATGTCTGTGCCTCGGAAAAGACATTAGCCCAGACGATGGAAAATATATACTCGGCTATCGCCGCAATTTCTTTCGAGGGAGTGCACTACAGGCGAGATATTGGGATTATGAGATAGGAGGAAGGATGGACGTCGCGATTCTTATCGGTAGCGAGTCCGATTATGAGGTGGTCCGGGAGGCGATGGATGTGCTGAAGAGCTTTGGCCTGGAATGCCAGCTTGAAGTGACATCGGCCCACCGTTCGCCGGAGCGGACGAGGAAGCTTATCGCGGGTTTCGAGAAAGAGGGAGTAAAAGTTTTTATCGCTGCTGCTGGCAGGGCGGCTCACCTGGCTGGTTTTGTGGCCGCTCACACGACTCTCCCCGTGATTGGAATCCCAGTAGAAGGCTCTACTCTGGGTGGGCTGGATGCGCTCCTCTCGACAGTCCAGATGCCGAAAGGGATTCCTGTGGCGACGATGGGGCTGGGAAAGGCTGGGGCAGCAAACGCGGCCCTTCTGGCTGTGGCTATCCTGAGCCTGAGAAATCCAGTCTTGAGGAAAAAGCTTAAAAATTACCGGGCTAAGCTGGAAGCTCAAGTGGAAGAGGTTTCGACAAAGCTGCGGCAGAAAAAATGACTTCATTTGCCATCCAGAATTTTGGCTGTCGGGTGAATCAGGCGGAGAGTTTCGCCTGGGCCGAGAGGCTCGAGCGGCACGGCCTCCAGGTGGAAGAAGACCCCCTTCGGGCGGACATCGTCATCGTCAATACTTGCACCCTGACGAGCAAGGCCGAAAGGGATGGGCACAAATTCATCCGCCGTCTCGGGCGCCAGAATCCTGAAGCAAAGCTTATCCTGACTGGCTGTTCAGTGGAAGCCGACCGGGCAGCGTTCGAGAGAAACCCACAGGCCTGGTTTGTCCTAACCAATAAGGAGAAAGAGACCTTAGCGGATAAAATAATGGCGAAAGTCGAGGAGCAACCTGCCCAGCCCTACCGGCCGCTTCGCTCTCGGGCACTGCTTAAAATTCAGGATGGGTGTAACCTTCGCTGCACCTATTGCGTGATACCCCGGATGAGGGGAAGAAGCCGGAGTGTGAGTCGGGAGGAGGTTCTCCTTCAATCGAAGAGGTTGATCGAGCAGGGTTTTCGGGAAATTGTCCTTTGTGGCATCCATCTTTCTTCTTATGGCCGTGACCTTGAGCCATCGACCACACTTCGGAGCCTCCTTGAAGAATTAACGGCTCTCGACGGTCTGGGCAAAATTCGGTTGAGCTCTCTTGACCCTGCTCACTTGGACGAAGAGTTGCTGATGTTCATCACGGGAAACGAGAAAATTTGTCCCCATTTCCATCTTTCGCTCCAGCATGCTTCTGATAAAATCCTCGAGCGGATGGGGAGAAAATCCAGGGCGGCGGACTATGAGCGAATCCTGTCTACAGTCCGCCAGAGGTCACCCGAGGCAGCCCTGGGGGCAGATGTCATGGTCGGGTTTCCGGGAGAAAGCGAGGAGGATTTTGAAGCCTGTTATCGATTCATTGCCGGTTCCCCGCTCACCTATCTTCATGTGTTTTCGTATTCCCCTCGGCCTAGCACAGTGGCCGCAAGCTGGCCTCAGATAGACGGGCGGACGAAGAAAATCAGGGCCTGGCGGCTGCGCCAACTTTCTCTCGTTAAGCGCCTGAATTTCCAGGCGCGCTTCCTGGGTCGGGTGGCGGAAGGAATCGTGACCAGGAAAGAGGGAGAGGAAGCGGAAATTTTGACGGGAAACTACTTGAATGTCCGCGTCCACGGGTGCGCTCAGGAGGCCGGCCAGGCAGTGAGGGTGAGAATCGAGTCGGTCGACTCCGCCGGGGTGCGGGGAAAACTCATCGTTTAGGGGACATTTAAAGATGCAACGAATTCGCCTCCTTCCTGAAGAAATCTCGAGGAAGATTGCGGCGGGGGAGGTGATTGAAAGGCCATTTTCGGCCGTTAAAGAGCTGGTCGAAAACTCTCTCGACGCAGGCGCAACAGAGGTCATCGTCGAGCTTCAGGGCGGCGGCAAAAAGCTGATCAAGGTTCAGGATAATGGCTCGGGCATGAGCCGCGAGGACGCCAGGATTTGTCTGGAAAGGCACGCCACGAGCAAAATCTCGGTCGAAGCCGACCTTGACCGCATCTCAACACTGGGCTTCCGGGGAGAAGCTCTGGCCAGCATCGCGGCCGTCTCTCATCTTATCCTCCGGACTTTCGATGGAGAGGGCGAAAGCGGCACTCTGGTCGAGCGGAGGGGAGAGAAGGTCCTTGCCATCGAGGATATCGCTTTTCCAAAAGGAACAAGCGTTGAAGTCGGTGACCTTTTTTTCAACCTGCCAGCCCGAAAGAAGTTTATGCGTTCCGACCAGGCCGAGGCCGGACTATCCATTCGCTGGCTCACGGGAATGGCACTGGCTTTTCCTGAGGTCCGGTTTCTGGTGACCCACGGACGGCGAGAAGTGCTCAATTGTCCAGCCGTGGGAAGCCTGGCGGAAAGGATTTATCAGCTCTTCGGAAAAGAGACGCTGGGAAGGCTCATCGAAGTGGACTTTCGCGAAGGAGCCCGGCGACTCCATGGTTATGCTTCGCGACCTCCTTCTGGCCGTCTGGATAAGAATCACCAGCTTTTTTTCATCAACGGCCGGCTGATCAGGGATAGGCTCCTCCAGGCAGCTCTTAACCAGGCTTACCGAGGCTACCTGGAAAAAGATTTTTACCCCGAGGCTTATCTTTTTCTAACCCTCCCTTATGAGGAGGTTGATGTCAACGTCCATCCGGCCAAAGCTGAAGTCAGGTTCCGCGAAAGCCAGCTTGTTTTTTACCTTGTCCTTCGGGCAATAGAAACTTCCATTTTGAAGCAAGCAGGAATTAAGGAAATTTATCCGGTTTCAAATTCGAGCTCACCTCGGCTGCAGGTTAAAGAATCGGCGCGGCCTATTTTTCCTGAGGCCGAAAAAAGATTAAGGGAAGAAGCGCCCGAGACCTCCTTTTTACCGGAAGAAAAGATTCGCCCGGAAACCGGGCTCCAAGTGCTCGGACAGTACCTCCATTCTTATATCATTGTGGCCACAGAGGAAGGGCTTTTCATCATCGACCAGCATAATGCCCACGAGCGAGTCCTGTTCGAGAAATACCGGGAAGTTGATGCCCAGGGGCGCTGGCCGGAGCGGGTGCCGTTGATTCCCCTTCTCTTCGACCTCTCGCCTTCCCAGGAGCTGAGCCTCCGGGAAAACCGTGAACTTCTGGAGTCAACCGGTTTCCGGGTGGAAAATATGGGGGGAAAGTCCTACGCTTTACAGTCTTTTCCTGATATCTTCGAGCCAGAAGAAGCACGCCAGGTCTTGTTGGCTCTTCTGGAAGAGATGAAGGGCGAAAAAGTCCTTCAACGGAGAGAGAAGCTCCTGGCTACTCTTTCTTGCCGAACCGCCGTCAAGGCTGGAGAATTTCTAAGCCCGGAAAAGATGGGTTATCTTGTTGCAGAGCTTTTCAAGACATCGAACCCGGCGCTCTGTCCCCACGGCCGTCCAGTTCTCCTCAAGCTTGACAAGAGCCAGATAGAAAGAAGCCTGAAGAGGTCATCATAGGCTTTGAAGAGAGTGAAGAGGAGTATAAAGCGCGCCTGGAGGGACTCGAACCCCCGACCCGCTGCTTAGAAGGCAGCTGCTCTGTCCAGCTGAGCTACAGGCGCTGCTTTTTGCATTCCAGGGAGCGTTGAGCCACTTTTATTTTTACGGCATCAACCAATTCTTCATCCTCTTTGCCAGAAAAGAATCGGGGAGATCGGATTTGAACCGACGACCTCCTGCTCCCAAGGCAGGCGCGCTAACCAGGCTGCGCCACTCCCCGTTCTTTTGGCTGCGGATGGTAGAGTCGGTTCTTGCGGCCAGCCGTCGCCACTTACATACAGACATAAATCATGGCCAAGAGCTTGCCCATGGTATCAAAATGGTCATTTCTTGTCAATTTACGCTTGTCGAGAGCTCTCGATAGGAGAATCCCCTTCTCATAGCCCTTATAGGTGAGTTCGGGGAGGGGAATTTCACCTATGAAATCATCCCTATGGGTGATTGACCGATTCCTTTCCCCCCTGCATGATAGACAGCGATTGGAAGGTTTCGCCTGAAGATGAAGCGCGGTCCCAATGTGGAGATAAAAGAGTGACAAAATACGTCTATTTAGACCTTATGGAAAATTATGACAGAAGTTGTCGCGAGAGCGTTGACAAATTTTGTCAGTTTAGCTATCGTGTGAGGGCTTTTTCGTTATGGGTTCAAACTTAGGCGAACTACTCCTCCGGGAAAAAGTCATCACCCCGGAACAGCTCAAATCTGCTCTGGACATGCAGAGGGAAAAGAGCGTTCCGCTCCAGACTGCCATCATCAACCTGGGCTTTGTGAGTGAAGAAGAGATGGCCCAGGCGCTCAGCCGCCAGCTCGGGTATCCGTACATTGACCTCGAACAATTCGAGGTTTATCCCGATGTGGTGAACCTCGTTCCGGTTGAAATCGCCAAGAAATACATGATCATGCCCATCCACCGGATCCGCTCTTTCCTCACCTTAGCCATGGTTGACCCGACGGACTTGGAGGTTATCGAGGATATCCGCTTCCGGACAGGGTTGAGCATCCAGCCGGTGATTGCTTCCGAGTCCGGGATCATGAACGCCATCAACAAGTATTACGGTTCGTCGAGCGCCCTCCGGGTCCGCAAGATTATCGAGGACATCGAGCTGGCGGAGGACGCCAGGATAAACATCATCGAAGAAGAAAAAGAAGATTATGATGTCGAAGAACTGGTCCATTCAACGGAAGAGGCGCCAATCATCCGGCTGGTCAACACGATTTTTGTGGATGCCATCAAGAAAGGGGCCAGCGATGTCCATTTCGAGCCCTACGAGCAAACCTTCCGCGTCCGCTTCCGCATGGATGGAATCCTCCACGAGATGATGAACCTGCCGATGAAATTCAAGAGTCCAGTTACTTCGAGGGTGAAAATTTTGGCCAACATGGATATCGCCGAGAAAAGGTTGCCCCAGGACGGGCGCATCAAGATGAAGGTCCGGCTCGAAAACGGCGGCCGCAAAGAAGTCGACATGCGGATTTCGGCCCTGCCGACTATTTTCGGTGAAAAAATCGTCGCCCGAATCCTTGACCGTCAGATGCTCAAGCTCGATTTGACTGAGCTTGGGTTCGAGGAGGAATCCCTGGAGAAGTTCAAGGAAGCCATTTTCAGACCCTGGGGAATTATCCTCGTCACCGGGCCCACAGGAAGCGGCAAGACGAACACCCTTTATTCGGCTGTCTCAACGCTGAATTCCCTGGAGAAAAACATCCTTACGGCTGAAGATCCAGTAGAGTTCAACATCCCTGGAATTAACCAGGTTCACATCAAGGAAGAGATTGGCCTGAATTTCCCGGCCACTTTGAGGTCCTTCTTGCGGCAGGACCCCGACATCATGCTCATCGGCGAGATGCGGGATTTCGAGACCGTCGACATTGCCATTAAGGCCGCCTTAACCGGGCACCTGGTTTTTTCGACTGTTCATACCAACGACGCCGCGAGCACGATTATCCGGCTGATTAACATGAACGTCGAGCCGTTCTTGATTGCCGACTCGGTCATCCTGATCGTCGCCCAGCGACTGGTCCGGCGGCTCTGTCCCAAATGCAAGGTGCCGCACAAGCTTCCCGTCAAGGCGCTCGTTGACATCGGCTTTGCGCCTGAGGAAGCGGAGAACGTGGAAGTCTGGAAAGCGGCAGGCTGCGACCATTGCAACAATACGGGTTATAAAGGACGAACAGGGCTTTTCGAGGTCATGCCCGTTGATGAGGATATCCGGGAGCTCATTCTGGTCAGGGCTCAGTCGCGAGAAATCAAGAAAAAAGCCATGGAAAAAGGAATGATCACCCTGAGACGGAGCGGCCTGATCAAAATTAAAAAGGGCATTACGTCTATCGAGGAAGTCCTCAGGGAAAGTGTTAAAGATTAAAAGGATAAAACAGGGAGATAAAAATGGCTAAAACAATTCAAGAACTCCTTGAGATCGCGGTCAAAGAAGACGCCAGCGACCTTCATATCACCACCTATATCCCGCCGCGAATCAGGGTCCACGGCGTCCTGAAATCTATTGACCATCCGCCTCTGACGCCTTCGGAGACAAAACAACTCATCTACTCGGTCCTTACCGACCGGCAGAAGAGGCTGTTCGAAGAGAAGCTTGAGCTTGATTTTTCTTTCGGGATCAAAGACCTTGGCCGGTTCCGGGCGAATGTGTTCATGCAGAAAGGAGCCGTGGCTGGTGCCTTCCGCCGCTTTCTTCCCTCGATGTGGAGCTTCGCTCAGCTCGGCATTCCCCAGCGAGTCGCCCAGCTCTGTTATCTCCCGCGCGGCCTGGTCCTGGTGACAGGTCCGACTGGGTGCGGGAAGTCGACGACCATTGCCTGCATGCTTGACCACATCAACCATGAGCGGAGTGTCCATATCGTGACCATCGAGGACCCGATTGAGTACTACTTCATTCCCAAGAAGTCAATCATCAATCAGCGGGAGCTCTTCGTGGACACTCTTTCCTACGCCAACGCTCTGCGCTCCGTGCTTCGCGAAGACCCGGATGTCGTCTTTGTCGGCGAGATGCGCGATTACGAGACCGTTGAAGCGACGCTCCGGGTAGCAGAAACAGGCCACCTGACTTTCTCCACCCTGCACACGAATTCGGCAGCCGAATCCATTTCCCGCATCATCGACATCTTTCCCTCCCAGTACCAGGCTCAGGTAAGGATCATGCTGTCGATGTGCCTGGAAGGGATCCTGACCCAGGCCCTTCTGCCTCGGGCGGACGGGAAGGGAAGGGCCCTGGCTATGGAAATCCTGATTCCGAACCCGGCCATCCGGAACCTCATCCGCGAGAACAAAATCCATCAGATTTATTCAGCCATGCAGATGGGGCAGGAAAAATTCGGCATGCAGACCTTTAACCAGTCGCTGGCCAACCTTTATTTCAAGCGCATCATCACGCTGGAAACGGCGATGAGTGTCACTTCCTTTCCCGAGGAATTGACCGATATTATCCAGAGACGGGAAGGGCTGAAGAGGACATCGGTTAGCCTTTCACCGGGACCAGCGGGAAAATAAAAAAGGGGTGAACCATGGCGACTTATATCTGGAAGGGAAAGAATCGTTACGGTGATGTGGTCAGCGGCGAGAGAGTGGCCGCTTCAGTCGAGGAGCTTACCCGCGCCCTTCAGAAAGAACAGATTACCGTCCTCAACATCTCGGCGAAGCGAAAAGGCCTGACTATTCCTTTTCTGAAAAGGGAGAAGGTCAAGCTAAAGGAGCTGGCTGTTTACAGCCGCCAGCTTTCGGTCCTCATCGATGCCGAGCTTCCTTTGATCCAGAGTCTGACCATCCTGGCCGAACAGACAAAAAACAAATATTTCAGGAGAGTCATCACCAACATCCGGGAGGATGTCGAGGCAGGTTCGACTCTTAACCAGGCGAAGAGAAAATTTCCCAAAGCTTTTGACGACCTCTATTGCAACCTCATTGCCTCCGGAGAGCAGAGCGGCTCTCTTGACATCATGCTGCGGCGGCTGGCTGAATACATCGAAAAAATTGTCAGGCTGCGGGCCAAAGTCAAGCAGGCGATGATTTATCCGTCGGCCATCGTGACCTTCGCTATTCTGGTGGCCATTTTCCTTTTGTGGAAGGTCATTCCCATTTTTGCCTCGATTTTTACCGAGCTCGGCGCCGAGCTTCCTTTCCTGACTGCGTTCGTCATCGGACTGAGCCGTTTTATCTCCAAGTACATCTTGCTTATTTTTCTGGCTTTGATCGCCTTGGTCGTAGGGTTTAGATATTTTCGCAAGACCGAGCGCGGCCGCTGGATTGTCGACCGGTTCATCCTCCGGATTCCGATGATCGGCGAGCTCATGCGGAAAGTTTCAGTTTCCCGGGTGACAAGGACGCTGAGCACCCTGGTTGCAGGCGGTGTGCCCATGCTCGAGAGCTTGAGGATTACTTCCACGACCGCCGGCAACGTGCTCCTCGAATCGAGCGTCATGGAAGCTCGCAAGATGGTGGCTGAAGGGAAAACCCTGACCGAGGCTTTCCGGGAGACAGGTCAATTTCCTTTTATGCTTACCCAGATGGTGAGCGTCGGGGAGGCGACAGGAACTCTGGATGAAATGCTGACCAAACTGGCCGATTTCTACGACGAGGAAGTCGATGCAGCGGTTTCATCGCTTCTTTCTGTCCTTGAACCCGTCCTCCTCATCTTTGTCGGTGCCCTGGTCGGCTCGCTCGTTATTTCCATGTATTTGCCGATTTTCAGCCTGATGCAACAATTTTAGTTAAGTGGTGCCGGATGAAGATAGAAAAAAGGCACATCCTCTGGTTCATCCTCATCCGTCTGATTGCCATCACTTCGATCCTTGTTTCTGTTGTCATCATCCAGTCCTCGACCACGGATTTTATCCCTCTTATTCCTTTCTATTACCTTGTGCTCATGACTTACCTCTTTTCCCTGCTCTATCTTTGCCTCTGCTCATGGTGGCGAAATTATGCCTTTCAAGCTAAGCTCCAGCTTCTCGGTGACCTGCTGCTCATTACCGCTCTAGTCTATATCTCTGGTGGGTTGACTGGAGCTCTTTATTTGCTCTATGTCTTCCCGATTATCGGAGCGAGTATTTTGCTTTCGAGCCGGGCCACTTATATTGTTGCCGGTCTGGCGGCTGTGCTTTTCGGTTTGCTCGTCGATGGTCTGTATTTTGGACTGATTCCCTATTTCCGGCTTGACCAATATACGGCAACCTCGCTGGGGCTCGTCCTTTTTAATATCTTTCTTGCCTGGAGTTTATTTATCTTAATTGCTGTCGTCGCGGACCGGCTGGCGAGGATTTTACGCCGCACCCGCGAGCAGCTTCTTCTGGCCCAAAAAGAGCTTGAAGTCAAGGAAAGACTGGCTGCGGCCGGTCGGATGGCAGCCCAGATTGCCCATGAAATCAGGAATCCCCTGGCCGCTATCTCGGGAGCGGTCCAGGTCCTGAGAGACGAGATTCCCCTCAACGAGGACCAGAAGAGCCTTATGGAAATTGTGGTCAAAGAGTCTTCGCGGGTGAGTAATTCGATCGAGCAGTTCCTGGACCTGGCCTCGCCTGGGAAAAAAGCTTTCTCGATGGTCAGGCTTTCGGAAGCCCTTGAGGAGACACTGACTCTTCTCCGGGCGAGCGGCGAGCTCAACGGCCGCTATAAAGTGGCTGGCAATTTTTCAACCTCGGAAGCGACCTATTACGGAAGCGCAAGTCAGTTCAAACAAATTTTCTGGAACCTCACCCGGAATGCTCTCAAGGCGATGCCCGAAGGCGGAACCCTGACCTTCGATTTTCTTCTGGACGGAAGAAGGGAGCTCAAAATCCGGGTTGCTGATACCGGACGGGGACTGAGTCCTGAGGAGAAAAAACACCTTTTCGAGCCTTTTTTTACCCGGTTCGAGAATGGGCGAGGTCTTGGACTGGTCGTCGTTCGGCGAATTGTCGATGACTACGATGGCAAAATTGAGGTCAATTCTGCTCTGAAGCGGGGAACAGAGATTATCATTTCTTTGCCTGTTCGGCCAATCCACAAAGCGAAGACTAAAGAAGTCAGCCAGCAACCTCGGGGGAGTTAAAGAGTGGAAAGTTTGACGAGATAAGACATGGAGAACATCCTCATCATCGACGACGAAAAAAGCCTCCTTGACCTTCTCAGCGTTGTCCTCAAGAAGGAGGGCTATCGGGTAAAAACTTTACTGGCTCCGTCCAAGGTCTTTGACCTTTTGGAAAAAGAAAACTTTGACATGCTCATTTGCGACATCAAGCTGCCTGAGATAAGCGGCATGGAAATTCTCCAGTATGTCCGGGAGAACAAACCCGACTTGCCCGTCATCATGATTACCGCGTACGGCAGCCTCAAGCAAGCAGTGGAAGCACTTAAGGCCGGGGCCGTCGACTACATCCTGAAGCCTTTCGATGTCGACGAGCTTAAAATCATTATCGCCCAGGAGCTCGAAAAAAGAAGACTCCAGGAGGAAAACATCCTTCTCCGGCGCGACCTCGAACAGCGCTATTCTTTCGAGAACATGATTGGAAAAAGCAAGGCCATGCAGGAGGTTTATGGGCTGATTGAGAAAAGCTCGACGACCGATTCGACCGTGCTCATCACCGGCGAGAGCGGAACCGGAAAAGAGATGGCCGCCCGGGCAATCCATTTCCTGAGCCGCCGCAGCGAACGGCCGTTTGTCTCTATCAATTGTGCTGCCCTCCCCGAAAACCTCCTTGAGAGCGAGCTTTTCGGTCATGTCAAGGGCTCCTTCACCGGGGCCGTGGCCGATAAGAAGGGGATGTTTGAGGTGGCCCAGCAGGGGACTTTATTTCTGGATGAAGTGGGGGAAACTTCTCCCTGGACTCAGGTGAAGTTGCTTCGCGCGCTTCAGGAGAGAAAAATCCGGCGGGTGGGAGGAACGGAAGAAATCCCGGTAGATGTCAGGATTATTGCGGCCACCAATCTTGACCTTAAACGGCGAATCGAGGAAGGAAAATTCAGGGAGGAGCTTTACTACCGGTTGAATGTAATTTCTTTTGAGATGCCACCGCTGAGGAAGAGGGTCGAGGATATTCCGCTTCTTGTCCAGCACTTTCTCCAGAAATATTGCCAGCAGATGGGGAAGAAGATGAAGAGGCTGGCGCCGGAGGTCATCAGCTATTTAGAGGCGTATGCGTGGCCGGGAAATGTTCGCGAGCTTGAGAATGTGATTGAGAGGGTAGTGGCCATTGAAGAGAGGGAGACAATTACAGCGGCGAGCTTGCCCAGGGAGATTGTTGCGCCGCCGAAAAAGGCAACTTCGCAGCCGATGATTCCGCCTCAATTCAACCTGATGGACTACCTGGACGAAGTAGCCAGGCAATATATCAGGGAAGCAAGGGCGATGGCTGGGGGCAACTTGCGGAAAACGGCCTCGCTTCTGGGGATTAGCTACCGGTCTTTAAGGCATATGATTAATAAGTACGGACTTCGAGCAGGCGAGAGAAGCGCGAGGGAGGTGGAGAGGGAGGAATACAAGCCTGTCCTCTGAAATTGACTCTTTTTGTCAATGCATGACATTTCTTGTCAACTTTATGGTAAAATGAAGACACGCACTGAAGTTAATTACAATGAAATGAATAACTTAGAATTTTGGGGCTTGGCACGGATATTGCTAAATATAAAGTGCCCAGATTTTAGGGCAAATTTTACCCGGTGAACGAGAAGTCACCTGGAATCAAATTTTAAGGAGGTTTTTAAGTGTTAAAAAAGGTTAAAGGTTTTACGCTGATTGAGCTGCTCATCGTTGTCGCCATCATCGGCATCCTGGCCGCCCTGCTCATCCCCAACGCTCTTTCTGCCATCCAGAAGGCCAAACAGAAGGGTACAATGAAGGACATGAACTCTATCTCCACGGCCATCATGGATTTTGTTACCGACAATGGGACAGCTCCGGCGGGGCAATCGGGAGTGATTGACGATCTTCTTACCAGTGCTCTTGTGGGCACGACTGGATTCTATCTAAAAGTGTTGCCGAGGAACGACCAGTGGGGTACGCCTTTTCAAGTCTATTGTGGAACTGCCATAACCAGCGCCGGAATTACCGGAATTCAAGATCCCCAGGATGATGATTTCCTCATCCTTTCTTATGGACGCGACAGAACTCCGACTCCTTTCAACTATGACCCAACGCAGCCGACCCTCGTCTATTTCCCAATCACTAACATGTCGAGCTTTAATCAGGACCTCTGCACCTGGAACGGCAACTGGATCCATGCTCCCAAGAGCGCTCAGCTTGGGTCAACAGGGGGATAAGCAAACTGATTCTTAGAAAGAGAGAATTTGGTCTAGAAACACATTCCGAAAAAGCAAGGGGCGGCAAGAGAACTTCTTGCCGCCTTTTTTTTCCTGTGAATTTGTGAAAATTATGGGGTAAGCCATGGATAATAAGGGCAAAGAAAATGGTTTCACCCTGATTGAACTTCTCATCGTCGTGGCCATCATCGGCATCCTGGCGGCATTGCTCATTCCCAATGCTCTTGTGGCTGTTCAAAAAGCAAGGCAGAAAGGGACCATGCAGGACATAAACAGTATCGCCCGCGCTATCGTTGACCATATCACCGACCACGGTTTCGCCCCTGAAAATAATGGCCCCCTCGAAGTATCATCTGATTTTCATTCTGCTTTGTGTCCTTTCTATTTAAAGGCCGTTCCCATCATGGACCAATGGGGAAGCCCTTTTTATATTTATTCTGGCTCCGAGGCTGCTTCTGAATCTGGAATCAGCGGCATCGAAGCGACAGGAGAAGACGATTTTATTATTAGGTCTTACGGAAGAGACCGGCTGGAGACGGGTTTTTCTTATGACCCCCTATCTTCTTCCTCGGCTTATTTTGACATAAGCAACATGGCTTCTTTTGATGAGGACCTCGTCATCTGGAACGGGACATGGATTCATGCACCTAAGGCCGCTCAGCTCGGCAATTAAGATGACCGGTCTATAGACGCAGTTTGACTCTCGCTGGCTGTTCTGCCAGAATGACTAATCCTTGGTCAAAATGTGCAGGTTGCCTCATCGAAGAAACCATCTTTTGACCTTTATCCTCTTCCTGGTAACCATCAACCTGGCTGTTTTCCTGCCGTCGATGCGGGGGGATTTTCTCTGGGACGATAAGTATTTCATCAGTGATAACCCGAATATCCAAGCAACCGGGTTTCTTAAGAATTTCTTAGTGAGCCCGTTTGGGGGCTTCTCCGGCCTAGATGAAAATAGCACCCGGTTAGACCGGATCATGCAGTTTTATCGGCCTCTCACCTCTCTTTCCTATTGGCTCGATTTCAGGGTCTGGGGTTTGAACCCAGCCGCCTTCCACTTGACGAACATCCTCCTTCATACGGCCAATACAATTATAATGCTGTTTCTTCTTCTCAGCCTTGGGATTCCTCAACTCCCCTCGTTTGCCGGGGCCCTTCTTTTTTCCGTTTTTCCAATGCACTTTGAGAACGTGGCCTGGATTTCTGGACGGACTGACCTCCTTTCATTTTTTTTCGCCGCGTTTTCCACCTGGTTCTTAATCCAGTTCTTAAACAGAAGAAAAAGCTCCTTCCTAATCTTTTCTTCATTTCTTTTTTTCTTGTCGCTTCTGGCCAAAGAAAGCACAATCCTTTTGCCTTTTCTTTTCATGGTCATCTTTTATAAAAAAGAAGCGAAAAATAAAGCGACCTTCATATTCCACCTGCTCCCGTATTTTGTTGCCCTTTTGGGCTGGCTCATCCTCAGAGCCATTGCCTTGGGCTCAGTGCAGATTAAGTATTCAGGCAGGACGCCTTTTGAGATTTTTGCGGCCATCGGTTTTTATACGACAAAATTGCTTCTTCCCTTCAACCTCAGCGTGACCATCAACCCTGTTCCCGTATTCCGGAGCATTCCCTATCTGGCCATAGGGGTAATTCTGATAGGGCTTTTCATTTTCTGTCTGTTCCGGGTTGGCGATCTCAAAATCGACAGACCCAGTATGTTTCTGGCTGGCATTGCTTATTTTCTTCTTCTCCTTCCGCCCGTTGCGGCCATTCTTTCTGCCGGGACGATTTCCCTTCTTGCCTGGCGGTTCATGTATCTCCCGTCCGCAATTTTGGTGGCAGGTATAGCCTGGGCATCTTTTAGGTTCATAAAGTCCAAAAGCGTCGCCCTCATCTTGCTGACATTAATCTTTCTTGCCTACGGATATGAGCTCTATCCTAAAAGTGCTCTTTACGGGAATGAGGAAGCTGCCTTCTGGCAAGGATTTAAAAAAATAGAAAGGGAAGATGTGCTGGCCAGATTTAACATCGGAGTTAAGGGCCTCGCCTTTGATGAAAAAAAATCTTTGTCCATCCTCAACGAGATTTTAGCTGACCGAAGCCAGCCCCTTTATGATATGCTCCGGCTCAGAATCTACGAGGAGCTTGGGGCTTATTATACGGTAACCCAAAAATTTGACCAGGCCGAGCGTTATTTTGGCGAAGTTTTCAAGCTTCGAGATTCTCACTCCCTTCATTTTTATTTTAATTATGCCTTTTTCTTGGGCCTGAGCGGCAGAGTTTCAGACGGCGAGAAGCTCGTGGCTGAAATTTACCGCCAGTTTCCGAAGAATCACTTTGTGTTGACCCGCGCGGCAAAATTTTACCTCCTTATCAAGGATTATCCTAAGGCAGCTGATTTTTTTTCCAGAGATTACAATCTTTTTCGTACCAAACAGAGCTTGTCGGCTTTCCAAGAGCTGCAGTTGCTCATGAAAAAAACAGGATAACGGATTTACCTCCAAACCTCGACCAATTTGCTTAGATATTCTTTCTGGAGATGGTTCGTGAGATAGAGCAATTGAGGCTGGTTCGAGCTGAGGCGGAGTGATTTGTCGAAATAGGCCATCGCCTCTTTTACCCGAAAAAGCTCATTAAGGTAAAAAGCACCGATTTTGTTCAAGACCTCAACATTGTTCGGTTCAGTCTCCAGGATGGCAGCAATTACCTTTTGGCCGTCTTCTTCCTGGCCGTAATAATAATAAAGCTTGGCCAGGAAAATGCGTTGATCAAGACTCAAGGGTTCAATTTTTTGAATTTCAGAGATAGCTTGTTTAAAGTTCCGAGCCAAAACATAGAAACCAAGCCTCTGTTCTGCAGAATAAGCGTCAAAGGTCTCCCGGGCCTTTTTTGTGTCCAGATGGGCAAAATGGCGAGGGAAAGCATCTTTCATCGTGCCTTCAAACTGGGCCGCTTTATCCCATAACTGAAATCCCAAATAAAGGTTATACAATTCCTGGAAAGCCATGGGATTCCGGCTATACTTTTTAATATTTTCTCTCAGCAGTGTCTCTGCTCGTTCAGCATCTCCCCGGGATGCCGCGACCCAGGCCGTTTTGGAGTTGATGTGAAAGCGAATGCCGGCGGCACTGTACAGACCTTTAATCTGTTCAAATCCTTCAATAGACTTCATCCAGCGCAGCACGTTATCATAATTGGCTTTAAGCAAATCAATGTCTGCGTAAAGCAGGCTTACCATAACAGCGGTCTCGCGACTTATGTTCAGGGTGAGAATTCTGTTTAAGGCAACTTCGGCGGCAAGAAAATCTTTATTTTGATAATAGGCTCTTGCCTTTTCATAAAGAACATTCGGGTCATCAGGCAGGGATTTAGAGGCTCTATTCCAGAAGGCCGTCTTGCTTTTATAAGCTTCAGAATGGATGACGATGGAGGGAATGAAGAGAATGATAATTAGGAAGGTTAGGGATAAGCGAATTCTTTCTTTGAGCCGAATGAGATAAAAGCCGGCGATCCAGAAAAGGCCTAAGGATGCCATTATCATGTAACGCGAATAAATCTGATAAGGAAAAACGTTGCTGAAAATAAGAACAATGTGACCGCTCAGGAAGATGAATAGAAGAGCCAAAGGAAAGGCAATCCTTTTATCTTTTTTCACCCGCAGCAGAAGAAAAAGAAAGAAGACTATCGCCACAATCCCGGAGGCTATGAAGAATGACCCCATCACCTTGCCTATAGGCAGGAATCTGACATAATTAACGGGAAAGACAATAGTCCTGAAATAATATCCTAATGTGCCCACAGCGGCCTGGATGTCTTCAACAATATTCCGGTAGATGACGAATTTGACATTCTTGATTCCGAGCAGGACATTCTTGACGATGAAATAGGAAAGAACGCTCAGAAGATTAACCAGGTGATAGGGCAGAGTCGCTTTTCTTCGGTTAAGAATTTCGTAAAGAAAAAGGAGAGGAGGGAAGAGGATGGCTGTTTCTTTGGAGAATATCCCCAAAAATAGAAAGAAGGAGGACACTCCAAGGAAAACTGGACTCTTTTTCTTGAGAAAGAGGTCGAGAAATAGAATGGACAAAGTTCCCCACAGAAGAAGAAACAAATCTGCCCTCCCAACGACCCAGACAACATTGTCGATATGGAGAGGAGTTAAGGCGAAGAGCAAGGTGACAATTTCGGCAAAATATCCCTTTTGATTCTGGGCTTTGAGGAGAAAATAAAGAAAGACCAGCGCAACGATAAAAATCAAGAGGTTCATGACCCTTAAAGTGACATTGCGAATCCCCCAGAGTTTATTTTCCAGCAAAAAAGAAACTGTCAGAAGTGGACGATAATACTGGTCTTTTGCATTCCAGCCTAACTGTTCACTGAAATAGCCCATTTTAATGGCCGAAAAAAGGGAAGTTTTTTCAACGAAGAAAGGATTGTTGCGAAAGAGGAGCTCATCGTCCCAAATGAAGGGATAACCGAAGGTTCGCCAGTAAAGCCCAAAAATGACCACGACCAAAATAAGAATAAAGAGAAGACTGGTTTTTTTCATCGGAATTGCTTTAATTTCCTCCCTCTTTGGCGATGTTTTGACTTTTTTCTATTACCCTGACCCATTGATAGAAAGCGTTTTTTTCGAGAACCTCCAGCTCGAACTGGTCTTCATTGCTCTGGGGAATAAAGGAATCCTTCATCACGATTACATTATAAAGAAAATTCTCGCCCTCAGGAATGATGATGTAATCGACTTTCTTAAGCTTGCCAAAGCGAAGGACCTGGCAGAGAGGAGCGAAGGGAAGAACTTGCCAGTCAGAAGATGCCCTCACGGCAAAACTGGGATGAGAAGACATAATGGTCTGGGCCCCTCTTTCCTGGAGGGACCGGGAGATAGAAATTTCTACCTCTCGGGCCATTTTAAAAACAGGAATATTCAATAAGTTTCTGCTCAGTTTCATGATGTAATCGTAACCCACGAAGATGAGCCAGACCGATAGAACTAAAAACAAGATCTTCTTGCGAGTGAGGGCATTCTTTGGGGATAATAGAGCGGTAAGATGACTCGCGCCTTCGACAGCATAGATAATAAAAACGGGGACTAAAAACAAATGGTGTCGGGGAATTGGATAAGATAATACTTCTATTAGCAGGCTATAGGGAAGTAAAAGGAGAAGGATAGAGTCGGAGAAAGACTGGTTTTTTATTAACCGAACAATAGCCATCACGAATCCTAGAAGAAAGAAAGGCATGAAGGGGATAGGCAAAAGAGTTCTTGGGATGATGCCAATCAGAGCGAGATTCGCTTTAACCCTCTTTATAAAGGGTTCAGGCTTAAGGTTTTGTTCGAAATTGGATTGGGAATGGAACCCGAAATAGTGGTCATTCATCTCGGTGGATGCCTGGTTGAGAGAATAATGAATCTTATTGAAGGAAGTCCAGTCTTCCTTCTTGATGACCTCGAGAAGGGCTTCTCTATACTTTTGAGAGGCCGAAATTTTGCCTGAAAGAATCCATTTTCCGGTGGTCTTTCTTAGATAAAAAATGTAGGGAAAAGAAAAAAGGGCAAAAATTAACATCAGACAGATTATTTTTTTGAATGGCAAAGGGTTCCTGGAGATCATCCGTAATCCGGTCAGAAGCGTGACAAGTCCGGCGAAAAGCAGAAATCCTTCAGGCCTGGTTAGATAGGCTAAAGAGAGAAAAAAGCCGGCCAGGGCAGAATTGAGATAGTCTTTTTTCTCGAGGAGGAGAATAGCTAAATAAAGAGACATGATGACCAGAAAAGAGTTAACAATGTCAGAACCTCGATAAAGAACATCAGTATATCGAGCCGCGATGGGCACAAAAGAGTTGAGCTGATAAACAAAAAGCGTTAGCAGAAAACAACCCAAACTTGCCAGTAGAGAAAGTGTTCTTCGTGCTATTAAATAAACTATCAGCCCCAGGAGCGTGCCTGAAAGGGCTGTAATGAGATTTAGAGAAAGCTGGAGATTGCGAATGAAGACATAGATGGAGGAGATGGCCAGAGGCAAGAAAGGAGGAAAAATGATGTTTGGCAAACCGTTGAAACTGTAACCATTACCTTCAACAAGGTTCCGGGCAAGGAGAAGATAATAACCCTCATCAGGATCGAGGTACAGAGACCTCTGGCCGAGTAAATAGAGCTTAAATAAGAAGGCTAGGAAAGAGAGGCCAATGATGAGCCTCAAGGATTTGTCATCGAGAAGCGATCGGCACAAGCCTGTTAAAGATTTCATCGCTTGCTTGAGCCGAATCATATTTTCCTGGCAACAACGAGCTGATTGGGGAGATATCTGCTGAAGCCCACTTTCCTTAAGAGAGCTTCCATCTTTTCCTCCTCCCATATGCCGATAGGAGAAAGCATGAAGCCATACGATTCGAGCACAACGAACCTTTCTTTTTGGCAAATGTCCATCAAATCCTCAAGCCCCATGACTGAAAGATGTTCCCCCTTGATGAAGCCCAAAATCTTCGCCACTTTTTCCCAGACCGGGTTGGGTGTCGTGAGGATTAGTATCCCTTGATTTCTTAGCAATCTATAGCTTTGGCTAAGTAATCTCCGCGGGTTCTTCAAATGTTCGATTAACGCAGTCGCGACAATAATATCGAAAACCTCTTCCTTGATGAAATTGAGATTTTCGACGTCGGCGCAAATCAATTGCAAATCTGAGAACCTTTTCTTTCCAAAAAGAAGGAGAGGAAAGGAATAGTCAATTCCTAAACAAAGCGCGCCTGGGAATGTCTCCCTTATAGATAGCAGCATTTTTCCTTCCGCTGTTCCCAGATCTAAGAGTCTATCAAAAGAAGGGGAATATTTTCTAACGATCTTGAGGACTTCTTTTGTCCTCCTCTTCAAGCGGTAGCGAAAATCGGGCCTCCTTTCTCGAGAGAGCGCATAATCGATGTTCATTTCAGCCTGTCCACGGCGTTCTTCTTCATAGTGAGGACAGAGATACCCGCTTTTGCCTTTTTGGTTAGTTCGGCAATAGATTTTGTTTTTATCATCCGAGAAAGAAGGTATTGAGGTCTAAGATAAAATTTTTTATAGAACTTTACGATCATCGAGTAAAGTTCGTCTCGAGTGAAGTTTTCTTCCCAAACAGGAATTCGGAAATGGGAATTAGGATGTCGCGCAAATTCTCGCCAGACGTCGGTTTTGATAATCCCTTTTTCTAAGCCTAAATTGTAGAGCTCAGTTCCAGGATAAGGAGAAAATATAGTAAAATGGGCATAATCGGGCTTCAGTTCCCTGGCCAAATCGAATGTCTCCTGAATATCTCCAGCTTTTTCTGATGGCAAGCCAATCATGAAGTAGGCCAGCGTTTCAATGTCCATTCGGTGGGTTAGTTTGAATACCTCCCTGACTTTTTTGACGGTGAACCCTTTTTTAATCAGCTTAAGAACTCTGTCGTTCCCCGCTTCAACTCCATAGTGGATGGCCAGGCACCCAGCCTTTTTCAGCATCTTGAGCATTTCTTCATCAACCAAGTCGACTCGAGTCCTGATGTCCCACCTAATTTTTAGGCGACGAGTGAGAATCTCATCACATATAGCTAGGACCCGTGTTCGATTAACTGTAAACGTATCATCATAGAAGAGAAAATCCTTTATTCCGAGATCGACGCATTCTTGGATTTCATCAACAACATTCTTTGCGCTTCGGTAGCGAAAAAGGGAGGTCACGGGCGAGAGGGGACGGTCGCAAAAGGCACACTGAAATGGGCAGCCTCGGCTACTAATTATTGTTGTACAGAGGGAGCCGCGGCTAAGCAGGGAACTGTAATGAAGAATATCGAGCAGATTCCTCTGAGGGAAGGGTATAGAGTCGAGATCCCTGATGGGTTGAATTTTATTCCTCATGGTCTCGCCGTCGGCTGTTTTAAAGACGAGGCCGGGGACGGCTTTTAGGTCTTCCTTTTTGGCCTGGAGATGATGGAGAAAATGAGGAAATGATAGCTCTGCCTCGCCCATGAGGGCGTAATCTACACCATCCAAACGGATTGTTTCTTCGGGGAACAGATGGATGTGCGTTCCGCCAAGGACAGACTTTGCTTCAGGCCTTACTTTTTTCGCTACCTGGACCGTTTTAAAAGCATCGACGAGCGTGAAGGTCATCGCCGAGACGCCAACCACATCAAAATTTTTTTGGGAGAGGAGAAATTCTAACTGGCTATAATTTAATTCCAAGGGCTGGGTGTCGAGGACCTCCACTTCATGAGCCGTATTTTTTTTTAGGGATGAGGCTAAATAGAGTAATCCCAGGGGCGGATTGTAACCGCGATGTTTCTCAATGATTGACGGATTCTTGCCGACAAGTTCATTCCAGCGGGGAGGGTTAACCAGCAGGATTTTCATCGACTCAGTCTTTTGTCGATCAGATCAGCCAGAAGCCCTAAGGCCAGCAGTTGAAGACCAGTGACAAAGAGGAGAATGGTTGTAATATCCATGACTTTTCCCAGGAAATAAGTGACGACCAAGACCACAAAAGCAACGATTATGAAGAAAATACTCAGCGGAAGGAAAACTTTCAGAGGATTGAAGAACATAACCGTCCTGATAATCAATTGAAGAAAGTTCATCGTGTCTCGGAAAGGCTTGATTTTCGATTTGCCCAGCCTTTTGTAATAGTCGATGGGAGCATAAAGTATTTTGTAATTGTTGGCCAAAAGATAAAGGGTGATCGTTGTCGTGAAAGAGAATCCGGCTGGAAGGTATTTGGAAGATTTTTCGACTAAATCCTTGCGGATTATCCTCAAGCCGGAATTGAGGTCCGGGATTTCGGTTTCGCTCAAGTATTCAGCCAGCTTCTTTAGAAAAAACTTGGCCAGTCTCCGCAATGGCCCTATCGTTACGAGCTGTCCCGTCCGTGCGCCGACAATCATATCCGCCTTTTCAGCCAAGAGTTTTTGAAAAAACTCAATAATCCTTTCATTTGGGTAGGAGCCATCGGCATCCGTGATGGCGATATAATCACTTGTTGCCAGTTGGACTCCGCTCTTAATAGCCGCTCCATAGCCTTTGTTTTTGCTGTGGACCATAATCTTCATCCGGGGGTCGAGTTCTTCTTTTAAAATTTCTTGCGTTTGATCTGTGGACCCATCGTCGATAATAATCACTTCGACCTCAGGATGATTATCCATAAGCTTTCGAAAGAAGGCGATGGTACTAAGGATTGATTTTTCTTCGTTATAAACAGGAATGACAATTGATAATCTTTTCATTGCAAAAAATTATATCACATTCGGTTTCTCTTATTCCAAAGAACCATATATACCCAGCTCGAGCAGTTGAGTGAAAGCCAACCTGGCGATAGAAAAGAGATAGAGTGAGATTGGATAGCGAAAATGACCCTGCGTTTGAAGATGAAGAAAAAATAGACCGCAAACAAGGAAGACGGAAACAGAAGCAAAAAGAACTGGCAGGGGAAGTTTACCTTTTCTTCCCAGCATTCTCTGTCTATTTTTATTGTTATCAAAAAAAGAAGGCGCTGGCAAGAAAAAAGAATACACGAGGAGGCAAAAATATCCATTTAGGTCTGTTGGAGAAGTCATTTTTTGGTAACGGATATGATATAATTATTCAGCTGGCTATGCGGACGGTTTTTCTCCTGGTCATTTATGCCATCCTGACCCTTTTCCTTTTTCTCCTGCTCATCCTTTTCTGGCCGTTCGGCATCCGCGATCCGCTTCTCGGGATTGCCAAGTGGGCTATGAACTTTGGCTCCCGCGTGCTCGGCCTCAAAATCAGGGTTACTGGCCGGGAGAATCTGGATCGAAAAAGACCCTATATCTTCATGGCCAACCACTTGAGCTTCCTCGACGGGCCGCTCCTTTTCTGGCTTATTCCACAGCCGATCCGCGTCATCCTCAAGAAGGAAGTATTCCGGATTCCCATCATCGGCGTGGGCATGAGATATGTGGGGTTTATTCCGGTCGACAGGAAAAGGATGCGGGGAGGGAAGCAGAGCATTGACCGAGCGGTCCGGCTGATGAAGCGGCGGCGCTATTCGTTCCTCATTTTCCCCGAGGGCACAAGAAGCAGGGACGGACGGATCCAGCCTTTCAAGCGGGGAGGCTTTTTCCTGGCTCTGGAAAGCCGGGCACCGATTGTGCCGATTACAATCAAGGGAACCTATGAGCTCATGCCGCGTGGGCGGATAACAACCAAACGCGGGGTGGTGAGCGTCCTTTTCCATCCGCCGATCTCTGTCGAAGGATATGGCCCGAGCACCATGTCGGTGTTGATCGACCGGGTCAGAGCCACCATCGCCTCGGGGCTCCAGTGATTAGACAGGGAAAGCATCAATCGATGGATGCGCAGAGTGATTCGCAGAAAGTTCGGCGAGGAGAAAAGAGGAAACGCTGTTCATCTGAAAAATTGAGTTATTCGAAAGCCAGCGAAAACTTAGCTTTTTTGATATAAAGTTAAACGATAGGAATTATAGGAATAATAGGAAATAAATTCTGAGGAAGATTGAAAAAGGAGCAGTCGATGGACTATGAAGGACGGTGCGCGGAGCTATTTCGAATAACCAAGGATTTTTTTGAGCAGAAATCCAGCCTCTTTGACCGGACGATCGAGGCCATGAGCGAAGCTCTCCAGCACGGCGGCAAAATTCTTGTCTTCGGGAACGGCGGGAGTGCGGCTGAAGCTCAGCATTTTGCTGCCGAGATGGTTAACAAGTTCTTGAAGGTGAGGCCGGCCATTCGCGCCATCGCCCTCACCACTGACACCTCGTGCCTGACTTCCATCGCCAATGATTCTGGCTACGAAGGTGTGTTCAGCCGGCAAATCGAAGCGCTCGGCCAGAAAGGAGATATCGCCCTGGCCCTTTCAACAAGCGGCGCTTCCCCCAACATCATCGCCGGCCTCAAAACAGCCCGCGAGAAAGGGCTCACGACCGTCGCCATGACCGGCCAGGGAGGGGGGAAACTCGCTCGCCTGGCTGATTATCTCCTTGATGTCCCCTCCTCCTCCACCCCCCGCATCCAGGAAGTCCACCTTTTCCTTCTTCACCTTTTAGCTGAAACCCTCGAAAAACGCCTCTTTCCAGACCAGATTTGACATCAGTGGTACAATTTGATAATAAAATTGTACCATGAAGGAAATAATTAAGACCATTTTAGCAGAATGGAAGAGAAGGAAAACTCCTGAAGCGTTTCCGAGGGAAACTGAGTTGTCCTCTTTTTCGAGGATAAAACCTCGGAAAATCGTAGCCATCACCGGGTTCAGACGTGTAGGCAAGACATATTTATTGTTTAATTTTATTAATGAGCTATTAAAGGGAGCATCAAGAGACAAGGTTGTTTATATTAATTTCGAAGACGAAAGGATTCCACCGAAAACAGAATTCCTCAGCCTTTTACTTCCGGTGATAAAGCAGGAGAGCCCTGAACCCCTCCGCTTTCTTTTCCTTGATGAAATTCATGTTATGCCTGATTGGAGTCGGTGGCTGCGCCGGGTTTATGATACCGAAGATGTGGCAATTTTTATCACCGGATCATCTTCCAAAGTGTCAAGCCGGGAAATCCCGACTGAACTAAGAGGTCGAGCTTTTGAAGTTAACCTCTTCCCCCTTTCTTTTAAGGAATTTTTGCAATTCAAAGGGAACCCTGTCGATTTTGAAGCCGTTGCTTATTCAGAAGAAGAAAGGCTGAAATTAGGCCGCCTTCTGGAAGAGTATGTTTTTTATGGTGCTATGCCGGAGGTCGTCTTAAGTCCCGAAGAAAAAAAATTTGACCTCTTACAGGAATACTATAGAACCGTTTTAAGCCGAGATGTGATTGAAAGATATAGAATTAAGAACGAAACGGGTTTGGCGGCGTTGGTTAAACTCCTGATGAACACGACCAAATTTTCTATAAGCAAGACCTATAATAATTTAAAAAGTGCGGGATATCTAATAGGAAAAGGAACCTTGCAGAGATATATCATTTACCTTGAGTCTTCGTATTATTTTAATCAGCTTTATGCCATTTCACCAAAAATTAAACAGCAACTCCAAACTATTAGAAAAATATATTTCATTGATAACGGCTTTATAAGCGCTCTTTCTGTGAAATTTTCAAAAAATTGGGGAAGACTATATGAAAATCTTGTTTTCCTGGAACTGAAAAGAAGGGGGCCACAAGGAGGAGAGATATTTTTTTGGAAAAATAGTCAAGGGAGAGAGGTCGATTTTGTGGTCAGAAAAGATTTTGAAGGAAGTGATTTAATCCAGGTCTGTTATGACCTTGATGAGGAAGTAGAAAAAAGGGAGATCGGGTCGCTGCTCTCGGCGAGTAGAGAATTAAACGCTCAACGGTCAATTGTCATTTCCAGAGACAGAGACGAAGAAATAATTTTGAAGGAAAGAAAGGTCAGGTTCATTCCTTTATGGAAATGGCTCTTACGAATCGAATAGAAAATTTTAGCGGCGAGCTATAGATACTATAGGGAAGAAGCTTGGCCTATTCGCCGACGGTGAGCTTTTTTATTTCGTCGGCCCCAGCCACCCCGCTATTAAAAAGATAACAAGGGACGATATCGAGCAGCCGGCTGAAAAATGCCTTTTGGAGCTCCAGACGCTCTTCCGTTGTCACCAGGAGATGGGGGTTATAGTAGGGTTGAGGTTTAGCCGGGGATAAAGTCTTCTTCAGGCCCAAGCTTTCTCCCGATTCAAGAATCCGCAGCGCCTCCTCTTTCTCCAGCCTGACGGCAGCCGGCGACGATGGGTCGTAGCGGAGGAGGAATAGCCAGCTTAAACCCGTCCGCCGGGCGTGGCCGGCTTTGCCTGCAATCCAGTTGGGGTCGAGCATCGCGTGCGCCTCTTTGGACGCCTTATAGCAGAAGGGGGAGCCGCGGTCGAGGCGGCAATCGTCGGCTCTCAGGCAGGCGGCATCCTGGCAATCTTCTTTATGGGTGATGACATTCTCGCATTTGCTGGCATCAAAAAGAGGCGCCAGGCGCG